>Ga0315537_1000113_pt1 | contig 52346 bp, 43 predicted proteins | sample SalMarSW160270MG_FD_203091 | JGI IMG/M metagenome (GOLD analysis project Ga0315537, IMG submission 203091) | Salt marsh sediment microbial communities from the Plum Island Ecosystem LTER, Massachusetts, United States - Salt Marsh Sediment SW1602-70 ... | reverse complement strand
GGAGGGAATTGGCTACGCCATCATGACCGAAACCCCGGTGGTAATTGTCGACGGCCAGAGGGCAGGGCCGAGCACCGGGCAGATCTTCGTGGGCAGCGGAGACGTAATGCAGGCCCGGTGGGGCACACACGGAGGCATACCGGCAATAGCGCTCTCTCCCTGGTCCGTCCAGGAGCTGTACGACCAGACCATCAACGCTTTCAACCTCGCCGAGAGATACAGGGTCCCTGTCTTCCTCATGGCCGAGGCCACCACGGCCCACCTCCGCGAGAGAATGCATGTCCCGCAGGAGATGGACGTGTTTGACCGGGAGAAGAGGCCGGGAGCGCCCCCCTTCGGCACGGAAGAGGACGATGGAGTTCCCCCGATGCCCGCGTTCGGCGATGGGGAGAAGTTGCTGGTCACTGGCTCCACACACGATGCCCACGGTATCAGAAAGACCTCTGACCCCGTAGCTCAGCAGAGGCTGTCTACCAGGCTGTACAACAAGATAATGAAGCACAGCGAAGAGATAGCCGACTGTGACAGTCATTACCTTGAAGATGCGGACATAGTCGTTATATGCTACGGCTTCACCGCTAGAAGCGCCCTGTTTGCCATCGAAAGGCTGCGAGCAGAGGGACATAGAGCAGGCATGCTGAGGCTAAAGACGTTGTGGCCCTTTGCCGACAACATGGTAAGAGAGGTGAGCTCCAGAGTGACAAAGCTGTTTGTTCCCGAAATGAATATGGGACAGGTTGTCGAAGAAGTAATGAAATACAGCTCCTGTGATGTAGTCCGCTATAACCAGATGAACGGGCAGATAATACAGCCGCACACAATCATGGAGCAGTTGAGGAGGCTCCTATGACCACTGCAGATTTGAAAAAATACTTACGCCCAGAAGTGACGCTCCCGTTTTGCCCCGGCTGCGGCGATAGAGTATTGCTGCGACTCATCCTCAGGGCGATTGATGAGCTGGAGATGAACATCGATGACATGCTGTTCGTATCCGGAATTGGCTGCGCCGCCTGGATACCCAGTCCCCACTTCAATGCCGACACATTGCACACTCTGCACGGCAGGGCGATTGCCTTTGCCACGGGAGCCAAGATGTTCAACCCCAAACTGATAACAATGGTTATCAGCGGCGATGGAGACCTGGCGGACATTGGAGGAAACCATCTCATCCACGCCGCCCGGCGCAACATAGACCTTACCGTCATATGCGCCAACAACATGAACTATGGAATGACCGGCGGTCAGGTTTGTTCCACCACGCCGGAAGGTGCTCTCACCCACACCACGCGTGATGGGAACCCCTATCGCCCATTTGACCTGTGTAAACTGGTCATCGCGGCCGGTGCCGTCTACGTAGCCAGGTACCTGGTAACCCAGGGCGACGCGCTGGTGAACAGCATCAAGAAAGCCCTCCAAACTCAGGGCTTCGCTTTCGTTGAAGCAGTGTCTCCTTGCCCCACCCAGTTCGGCAGGCAGAACCGGCTCGACACCCCCAAGGATACGTTCAGGTATTACGAGGATAGATGTATCAGCAAAGAGGATGCTGAAGGCTTGCCAGCCGCGGAGCTGGCGGGAAAAATCGTGACGGGAGAATTCTCCAATGGCAGAAGTTAGGCAGGTTATGCTGTGCGGTTTTGGCGGGCAGGGTATCGTTCTGGCCGGAACCCTCCTCGGCTATGCTGCTTTCAACGACGGAAAGTGGGTCAGTGGCATAAGCTCGTACGGGCCGGCAGCCAGGGGAGGCGAATGTGCGTCGGAGGTGGTGATATCGGACAGGCCGGTAACCTTTCCTCACACAATCGAAGTGGACTTCCTGATTGCTATGTACCAGGCCGCATACGATAAGTACGTGGGCAAGGTCAAACCCGGCACAGGGATGGTCATCTTCGACGAGCAATTTGTTTCCCCGAAAAAAAACAGTCCCTTGAAACACATACCCATCCCGGCTACCCAGACCGCAGAGAAGGAATTGAATTCCAGCATGGTTGCCAACATAGTCGCCCTGGCAGCAGCCATAGAGATAAGCAAGGTGGTCACCAGGGACGCCTTCGCCTCCGCCATGAAGGAACACGTACCGGAAAGATTCAGGGAGCTGAACCTGAAAGCTGCCAACTTCGGGTTTCACCTGGGACAGGCGAGAGCAGAATAGAGCAGCGTACTGGAGCCCCCAATGGAGAAACTGCCTCTTTTCGACTCGCCGCAGGAAGAGGAACTGACCCAGGGCATCCCGCTGGCAGCAAGGATGCGACCGCAGACCTTTGCCGACTTCGTCGGACAGGAACACCTCGTTGCCCCGGGCCGAGTGTTTCGCGGATGCATTGAGGCCGACCAGCTTCCCTCCATGATACTCTGGGGCCCGCCGGGCAGCGGCAAGACCACCCTGGCTTTTATTATTGCCACCGTCACCAGATCACATTTCAGCCCTATCAGCGCGGTTAACGCCGGGGTGGCCGACCTCCGGCATGTCATCGCTGAGGCAAAGAAGAGACTGCGACTATCACGCCAGAGGACCGTCCTCTTCATAGACGAGATTCACCGCTTCAACAAGGCACAACAGGATACGGTGTTGCCCTTCGTGGAAAACGGCACGCTGACCCTTATAGGAGCAACTACGGAGAACCCGTCCTTCGAAGTCATCGCCCCACTGCTCTCCCGCTGCCGCACTTTCCGGCTGAATCAGCTCAGCGACGACGAAGTCAGGCTCGTCGTGGAGCGAGCCATCAGGGATGAGACAAGAGGTCTGGGCAAGCTCAACGTTAGCGTGAGCGGAGAAACTCTACAGCATCTGGTGACCATGTCCAATGGGGACGCCCGCGTGGCACTCAATGCCCTGGAGATGGCTGTCTTCGCCACCCTGCCTGACAGCAGCGGAGGGCGCTTGATAGGGCTGAATGCAGTCGAGGAGGCGCTGCAGCACCGTGCTCTGCTCTATGACAAGAGCGGAGACCAGCACTATGACCTTATTTCGGCACTGCACAAGTCCCTACGCGGCTCTGATCCCGACGCTGCCCTGTACTGGCTGGGGCGTATGCTCGGAGCCGGTGAAGACCCGCTCTACATTGCCCGCCGCCTGGTGCGCTTTGCCTCCGAAGACGTAGGTATGGCCGACCCCCAGGCCCTGATGATAGCGGTGGCTGCCCAGCAGGCGGTGCACTTCGTCGGCTTGCCTGAAGGCAACCTGGCCCTGGCCGAATCTGCGGTCTACCTGGCCTCGGCTCCCAAGAGCAACTCCCTCTACCAGGCCTATTCTCGGGTTCAGGAAGACATTCAGCACAGCCGAAATGAGCCTGTGCCACTCCACCTGCGCAACCCGGTTACCGGCCTGATGCGCCAGATGGAATATGGCAAGGGCTACAAGTATGCTCATGACTACCCCGGGCACTTTGTCAAGCAGCAAAACCTGCCTTCCTCCCTTCAGGGCAAGCGTTACTACTTCCCCAGCAACCAGGGCTACGAGAAAGAGGTCGCCGCTAGGCTCAAGAGATGGTGGGACCCTGCGCAGCAGGAACCGTAATTGGAGGCAGTCATTTCCTCCCAGCCAGCAGACCAACCATGATCCCCTCTCGCAGGTGAAATCACGAACGATGGAGCCAAAGAACGAAATAGCGTCGAACAAATGGCGCGGAGGTATTGACATAGGGACGCCAGACATCTACTATATGTGGCTTCAGAGATCCGCGCCGCGGGTAGGCGCATTCGGACAAGCGCCTTACCCAGGCGGTAATCATAATGATCGGACTCGCCCTATGCATCACCTTCCCTGATATCATAATGTGGCTGCCCCACCAGATGATCAAGTTCTGAGACTCAGAAGGAGACTACCAATGAGACTGGACAACAAAGTGGCACTGATAACCGGTTCCGGCAGGGGCATCGGCCAGACCATGGCTCTGCTCTTCGCCAAGGAGGGTGCTGACATAGCCGTCAATGACGTCGATCTGACCTCCGCTGAGAAGACGGCAGACGAAGTGAGACAGATCGGCCGACGGGCTGTCGCCATAAGAGCCGATGTGGGCAGCCCCGAGGATGTTGACATGATGGTGGACAGGACGATTAGCGAACTGGGTGGAGTGCACATACTGGTCAACAATGCCGGGATAGTGGACGAGGCTGTCCCCACAATCGACTCTTCGGTGGAGCATTGGGATGAAGTAATGAGGGTCATCCTGCGCGGCACCTACCTGTGCTGCCGCCGGGTGGCCAAATGGATGATAGAAAACAAGAGCGGCAAGATCGTCAACATCAGCTCCGTGGCTGCTATGACAGGCCTGGCCCCACGTCCTTCGTATGTGCCCGCCAAAGGGGCCGTTATCCACCTGACACATACGCTGGCTGTGGAGTGGGGGCCGTACAATATCAACGTGAACTGCGTTGTGCCGGGATTCTGCCTGACGCCCCTGGTAGAGGAGGCCTTCAAGAAAGCCGGCGCTGACCTGGCGGCAATCGGAAAGCAGATCCCCTTCGGCCGTTTGGCCATACCCGAAGATATCGCCAATGCTGCCTTGTTCCTGGTCTCAGAGGAGGCCAAGTACATCACCGGGGTGACTCTCCCAGTGGACGGGGGCTGGCTGGCTTGCCGCGTTCTTCCCAAAGGCTGAGAAAAGGAGGCAATCTATATGGCCAACTGCATGATCACCGGTGGGTTTGGGTTTGTGGGACGACACCTGACCAGGATGCTCCTGGAAAGGGGGGACAAGGTCACCATCTTTGATATGGTCCCCACCTCGAGATTCCTTGATGACGTGATGAGCAGGCTAACCGTCAAGGTGGGGGACTTGAGCAACTGGGTCCACCTGACGGAAGCGGTGAAGCAGAACGGGATCGACACTATCTACCACATAGGTGCGGCAATTCCACCCCTCACCGAGCACGACCCATCGGTAGCCTTTTACAGCAATGTCGTGGGCACTTTCAACGTTCTGGAGGCAGCAAGACTGCTGGACGTACACAGCGTCATCCTCGCCAGCACCCAGTCCTCCTACGAGGATGGCGACGCGTTCATTCCCGACAACTATTCCCAGAGGCCTAACACCTTCTACGGCATGACCAAGGTCTGCGATGAGCGCCTGGGTGAGGCATACTGGCGCAAGTTCGGCGTGAACTTCCGCGGCGTGCGGTATTGCATCGTGAACGGCCCCGGCCGTGGAGGCGTCAACCCCGGTCAGTTCGTCATCTGGACGCTCCAGATGGCGGCACTGGGCAGGCCTTTCAAGGTATTCGTTGAGCCACATACCGAGGTAGCCACCATCTATGTAAAGGATGCTGCCAGGGCTCTCATCGACCTCAATGACGCCGACGAGTCCAGACTTAGCAAACGGGTGTACAGCCTGTTCGGCTATTCGGTCACCGCCCAGCAGCTTGTCGACGTGGCCAGGAAGTACCTCCCCGTCGCCGACCTTTCTTTCAGAGTCAACGCGGAGATGATGCAGAAGGTGCGCGACCTCAACCTGCCGCGCCGCATGGACGCCTCCCCAGCCGAACGCGATTGGAGATTCAAGCCGCAGTTCGACCTGGACAGGACCATGCAGGACTACATCAAGCAGTGCGCCGAGAATAGAGAACTTCTGGACTACCCCATCCCCGAGTTCTAGGCCCCGACTCCGTCCGCCTCGCACCGACAGCCCAAGCACCTGGAGTAGCAGCCGGCTCCTTGGCCTTCCTATGCCTCGACAGGAAACCCGGTGGCTGGATGCAGCTTCACGCCCTTAGGGGCTTCCATGAACTCCAGGGTGATGCCATCCGGCCCCTTCAGGTAGCAGATACCCCAGCCCTTGAGAGCACCAGCCCCTGCCCACAGCGGCGCATGGTTGAACTTCACTCCCTTGGCGCTAAGGTCATCGTACATCTTCTGGATATCGTCCACTTCAAGGGCCAGATGTGCTACCCCCGTGTTACACGTCTTCAGGTCAATCCTGGCACCCTCCGGAGCGACATACTCGATGAACTCGATGTTACCGTTGTCCGGAGTGGTCACGTTGGAGATGAGCAGCGACACACCTGGAATCTGCAATATCTGTTCGATGCGCTCGCCTTTGACTTCCCTGACGGGCGTTGCCTCCAGTCCCAGAAGGTCGCAGAAGAAGTGGAGCGTCTCCTGAAGATTGCTCACAGTGAAACTGAAATGCTGTACTCCCTTTATCATTCCTTCCTCCTTAGATGAAATTTTGCCCTATCTTGCTAGCCACCCACCATCGATGTTCAGGACAGCCCCATTGACGTAGTCGGATGCCGGCGAAGCCAGGAAGACGACAAGCCCTTTCAGGTCCTCGCCTCTCCCCCATCGGCCAGCGGGAATGCGTCCCAGAATCGCTTCGCTGCGCACCGGGTCGTTCCTCAGTGCCTCTGTCAAATCGGTCTCGATATAGCCGGGAGCGATGGCGTTCACATTGACTCCGTACTTGGCCCACTCGTTCGCCAGCGCTTTGGTGAGCTGGGCAATCCCTCCCTTGCTTGCAGCATAGCTGGGAATCAGGATCCCACCCTGGAAGGCCAACACCGAGGCAGTGAAGACTATCTTGCCCGAACCCCGCTTGATCATGTCCTTCCCGATCTCGCGGCTCAGGACAAAGTGGGAGTTGAGGTTGACTTCGATCGTCTTGTCCCAGTACTCGTCCGAGTATTCCGCCGCCGGGCTGCGCATGATTGTGCCCGCATTGCTTACCAGGATGTCGATCACCGGGTGCTCAGCCTTGACGCGAGCCAGAAACTTGTAGGTGACACTCCTGTCAGAGAAATCGCAGCGATAGCCCGTGAACTTGCGCCCCAGGCTCTCCACCTGCGCCCCTACTTCGCTTCCCTCCTCCTCCAGTGTGACGCTGACACCGACGATATCAGCACCGGCCTCCGCCAGGCCCAAAGCCATCGCCCTGCCGAGCCCACGCTTGCAGCCCGTAACCAGCGCTACCTTGCCATCCAACCTGAATTGATCCAATATGCTCACTCGTTTTCCTCCTGCAGATTCATCAGTCGCCGTACACCATTGGCATCTCGTCTCGCCAAAACAACTCCGGACCCCGCCTCAACGCGCGACCTGGGCCTTATTATACAACAACGACTACCGCGCCAGCCAACCACCATCAACAGGCACAATGGCCCCGTTCACATAGTCCGACGCCGCTGAGGCCAGGAAAACCGCAGCCCCTCTGAGGTCGTCAGGAGTTCCCCAGCGGCCGGTGGGAATGCGGTCAACGATGGATTTGTTGGTCACAGGGTCACTCCTGAGCGCTGGATTGAGTTCGGTGGCAATATACCCCGGGGCAATGGCATTCACGTTTACTCCGTGCTTGGCCCACTCGTTGGCCAGCGCCTTGGTGAGCTGGCCAATGCCAGCCTTGCTCGCAGTGTAGCTGGGAATCAGCATCCCGCCGTGGAAGGTCATCATCGACGCAGTGAAGACTATCTTGCCCGAGCCCCGAGCAATCATGTCTTTCCCGATCTCGCGGCTCAGGATGAAGTGCGAGCTGAGGTTCACTTCGATTATCTTGTCCCAGTACTCGTCTGGATGCTCTGCGGCCGGTTTGCGCATAATCGTGCCGGCGTTGCTGAACAGTATGTCGATCACCGGGTTGTCGACCTTCACGCGGGAGATGAACCTGTAGGTGGCCTGCCGGTCCCCGAAATCACATTGGTAACCCTTGAACCTCCGGCCCAGGACCCTGACCTCTTGTTCAATACTACTTCCTGATTCCTCCAGTGTGGCACTGACGCCGAGGATATCTGCGCCGGCCTCAGCGATGGCCAAGGTTATGGCCCTTCCAATACCCCGCTTGCAGCCGGTAACCAGCGCCACCTTACCATCCAGCTTGAACTGGTCCGATATGCCCATTGATATCCCTCCTATACCCTTGAGTCGCTACGCGCTGACAATGCCGGCTTCCGGTGGAAAGGCTTCAAGTTAGCCCTATACCGGCACCCTCAACGCTATTATACAATAGCGGCACGTGCCAGAGCATTGTCCGGATCGCGTGCCTGCGCCAACATGCACGCGACGGGCGGAGCAACGTGGTGGGACTCAACTCCCATTGCTGTGGTAGAATGCCCGAGGGTGTTTGTCACTTTGTCCGGACGGACACCAGGGCGTTTTGTTCAGTGCATTGCCCGGCGATGTCCAACCTGACGGGCGCTTGAGATACACCAGGCGGCTACCCACAGTCTCAACAAGCGAAACGGGAGTTCGACCGTGAAGAAGAACCTGACAGAGGAAAAGAAGCACGCCACAGACTGGATTGAGTCCCACAAGAGTACTTTCTACCGGCTTTCCGATGCGATATGGAGCTACGCCGAGCTTGGCATGGAGGAATACCAGTCTTCGAAGGCCATTGCCGAATGCCTGAAGAATAACGGCTTCGGAGTAGCGATGGGCGTGGCTGATATGCCCACCGCCTTTGTAGCCACATCCGGGGCAGGGGAACCCGTGATAGCGCTGAGCTGCGAATACGATGCACTACCCGGCCTGTCACAAGAAAGAGCGGCAAACCGGCAAAGCCCGATCATCGAGGGGGCGCCCGGCCACGGCTGCGGCCACAACCTCCTGGGAGTGGCCGAAGTCATGGCTGCGATAGCCATAAAGAACACCGTGGCTAATTTCAATCTCCCGGGGACAATCAAGGTATTCGGCACTCCCGCCGAGGAGCTCTGCATAGGCAAGCCATACATGGCCCGGGCCGGGCTTTTTGATGGCCTGGACGCGGTTATCGATTGGCACCCGTGGTTCTACAACCTCGCTGCCTATGACACCTGCAGCGCCTATTTCAATGTCAGGTATCACTTCAAGGGAAGGACTGCTCACGGAAATGCTCCCTGGCACGGCAGAAGTGCTCTGGATGCCGCAATACTCATGGGGCACATGATAGAAATGCTGAGAGAACACACCACACCGGGCAGTCCTCCTGAAGCAGCCCACACCATCAACTATTCGTTTCCCGACGTGGGTCCGGCTTACCCCAGTGTGGTGCCAGACAGGTCGACCCTGTGGTGTGTCGGCAGAATCGTCAGCTCCGACGAGATGGAATACGTTATGCACAGGCTGGAGAAATGCTCTGAGGCCGCCGCCATGGCTACGGAGACAAGCGTCGAGATCCAGATGATTACCGCGACCCACGAGAAAATACCCAACAAGACAGTCTCCCGGGTAATACACGACAACTTCCAGGCCATCGGCGCACCGCAGTTCACCCAGGATGAGAGCGAGTTTGCCGAGCAAATGCAGCGAGACCTCGGCGTCCCTGAGTCAGGCCTGGACACAGGCATCACAGCCTTCGGCCCGGCCGCTACCGCAGTCTGCGACACTTCCGAATATAGCTGGCTGGCCCCATACGGCACGTTGTGGGTGACCAGCACCCCCGGCGGCATTGGCTGGCATAACTGGCAAATTGCGGCCTGCGCCAGCTCCACCATCGGCAAGAAGGCCATGGATGTGGGCGCCAAAGTGCTGGCTGTCTCAGGCATCGATCTTCTCACCCACCCTGAAGTCCTTGGCGAATCCAGGAGGGAACTGAACGAACGTCTCAACGGCAGGACCTACCGCTGCCTGGTCCCCGACACGGTCAAGCCTCCGATATTGATAAACAGGGACATCATGGACAGGTATCGTCCACTCCAGCAGAAGCACTATCAAGAACCGTGAACGAGTCGATTGGCGGACACCGCCGTTGTCCCCGCGTTCCTGCCCGAGAGGCGAGGCAAGTTGAAAGGAGGAGGTGACGCATCATGCACACGGGAGCAAAAGTAGGCCAGAAGAGGCATGTTCCCGGTCCCAGGGGAGAGGAACTGGTCAGAAGAAGGGAGAGCTGCGTCGGCAGGGCGTTGGGCGCTCCGGTCATTTTTGTCTCCCGGGCCAGGGGAGCCAGGATATGGGACGTGGATGGGAATGAGTATATCGACTGGACCAGCGGAATATGCTGCCAGAATACCGGACACTGCAATCACCAGGTGGTGGAGGCGGTGAAGGAACAGCTGGAGAAGTTCAACCACATCTTTGCTCCCTGGCACATGTGTGAGCCCTACATTGAACTGGCGGAGAGACTCATCGATATCACGCCGGGTGATGCCCCGAAGAGAGTCCTCCTGTTTAACAGCGGGGCTGAGGCGGTCGAGAACGCCGTCAAGGCGGCGAGGAGGTACACCGGCAGGTACAACATACTGGCGTTCGAGCGCGCCTTCCATGGCAGGACTCAGCTGGCAATGGGGCTCACCAGCAAGGTCAGACCCTACAAGTATGGATTCGGGATTACCGATATCGGCATCGTCCGGGCCCAGTATCCCTACAGCTACCGCTGCCCCTACCATCTGAACGACTCGGATTGTGCCACGGAGTGCTTGAGCAGAATCAGGGAAATGGATAGAACCTCCACTCCGCTGGACAGTATCGCCGCGGCAATCATAGAGCCCATCCAGGGAGAAGGAGGTTACATTCCGGCTCCTCCGGAGTTCGTGAAGGGGCTGAAAGAGATATGCGATGACCACGGCATCGTCTTCATAGACGACAGCATCCAGACCGGGCTGGGGCGGACGGGGAAAATGTGGGCCATCGAGCACTCCGGGGTGATTCCCGATATCCTGCTCTCGGCGAAGAGCCTGGGTGGCGGGCTGGTCCTGTCGGCTGTCGTCGGTAGGCAGGAGATACTGGATGCGACTGACCCGGGAGGCCTGGGAGGGACTTTTGGAGGGAATCCCGCATCCTGCGTTGCCGCCCTGAAGGTGTTGGAGGCAATCGAGGAGGAGGGACTCCTGGACCGGGCCGCCAGCCTGGGCCGGATCGTGATGGATGGTCTCGAAGTGATGAAGTCAAGGTATGACATCATCGGCGATATCAGAGGCCTGGGAGCAATGATCGGCGTCGAGCTGGTGAGAGACCGGAAGACAAAGGAGCCGGCCACCGCAGAGACCCGGGAAATCAGCAACAGATGCACAGAGCGGGGCCTGCTGATAAGGGCCTGTGGCCAGTTCGACAACGTCTTTCGCCTCATGTTCCCCCTGGTAATCGAAGAGGAAGACCTCGACAGGGGGATGGACATATGGCAGAAGGCCATAGGGGAAGTAAGCCACGCCTGACCGAGACAACGCTGTGAATGGTCGGTCTCGGCCGGGTCAGGCGAGCAAGTTCTCATTTCGAGCGCGGTCTTCAACTTGAAACAAAGGCCCAGAATCTTCTACGGTTGGATCATCTTGGGCATAGCCTTCGTCACCATGACGCTGGGCTACGCCCTCAGAAACACCTTCGCTGTCTTCTATCCCGCAATAGTGGAGGAGTTCGGCTGGACACGGGGCAACACGGCAATCATGTTTTCCCTTACACTACTGGTGTACGGATTGGCGGCACCGATAGCAGGTAGGCTGGTGGACAGATTTAACCCCAGAGTGACGCTCTCGGCGGGGGCTTGCATTGCGGGAGGAGGTATAGCCCTGTGCAGCCTGGCTACGACTCAATGGCAGTTCTACCTCCTCTACGGCGTGATGGTAGCAATCGGCCTCAGCATGATAGGTATCACGCCTTTCAGCGCCATAGTCACCAAATGGTTCCTGAGAAAGCGAGGCCTGGTGTTCGGGGTTATGAATGCCGGCTTCAGCATCAGCCTCCTGACAGCGCCCTTCGTCCAATCCCTGATTTCCAACCTGGGCTGGCAGGCTGCCTACGCCATTATCGGGCTGCTCTCCATTGCAGTTCTCCTACCATTGTGTGCCCTCTTCATACGCCGCACTCCCCAAGAGAAGGGGCTACAACCCGATGGTATGCTCCAGACACCGGCCGAATCCGGCAGTCAGCCTGTACCGCAGACAACGCCGGGCCTAGAGACCGCCTGGAGCACTACCAGTTGGACGCTGTCGCGAGCACTCAGAACCCCCCAGTTCTGGTTGCTCTTCCTGACCAATTTCCTACTCATGGGCGTGGCTGAGCAGATAGTAATCACCCATCAGGTCTACTTCTACAGGGATGCCGGATACCAGCCTATGACCGCTGCCACCATCTACAGTGTGTGTGGCCTGGCCTTCATGGCAGGGAATCTATGCAGCTTCGTATCCGACCGCCTGGGGAGAGAGAGGATATTCATACCAAGCTGTCTGCTGAGCGCCGGGGCTGTATCTCTGCTCTTCCTGATGAATGACTCCTCTCCGCTGTGGCTGCCCTTCCTGTTTGCCATCTGCTTTGGCTTCGGATTTGGTGTGGCGGTGACAGTATTCTTCGCCACAGTAGCTGACCTGTATCACGGAAAGCATTTCGGCTCCATCCAGGGTTTCCTGGTCTTGGGTTTCTCTCTGGGAGGCGCCATCAGCCCCTGGCTAGCGGGATTTCTTCATGACAGGACAGGCAGCTACTTCACCACCTTTTTCATAATCATGGGGGCATTGGTGACCTGCGCGGCCCTCATGCGCATAGTTGCTCCGCGCAAACTGAGTCCAGCTCCCCCCCACACCCAAAGCTAGCTGCATGGGTCTGTGCATCGAAACATGTCAGCACAAGCCTCGTCACAGGTCAGCAGACGATATGGACAAGGGCACGGCACAGGGAGAGAGACCGGCCATCCAGGGCCTATATTGACCTTATCTCTTCCCGCATGAACTTGATGTAGGAGACAGCGAAGCAAATGGCCAGCAAGGCTATTATGCTCACCACCTGAGGCCAGACGAGCAGAAGGCTCTCGCCCAGGGGAAGAGGAGTGCCCAACCTGCCACGAACAGAGGTCACCACCAACAGAGCCACGTTCAGGCTGCCCAATTCGGGCGTCAGCAAAGCAGCAGTCGCTTCACCATAGAGGGTACAGGGCGAGATGCGTCCCAGCATCCCCTGAACCTCGACATTCCTGACCACCAGTTCCATACTGGAGTTCTGGTCGACGGGAACCAGGACATTGGCCACAGCCACGGCAATCATAGACATGAAGAAGAAAAAGAATATCCACAGCGCCAGCGAAGCCAGCATGGACGTAGCCGCACGATTGAACAAAACGGAGAAAAGGGCAGCCAGCGCCATCCAGAAAGCACCGTAGATCACACTGAGCAGGGCGAAGAACACCAGCCTCATCACCTCTTCCGCGTTTGGAGGCACACCAACTATGCGGAGCCCCAGTCCAGCAACAATAGCAACCACCGTAGCTACCATAATACCCAGAACGGCTAGCCCTGCCAGAAACTTGCCATTGATCACCGAATCCCTGTAGATTGGCTGAGACAGGAGCCGGCTCAGGTTGCCGCTGCTTCTCTCGCCATTTATGGCATTGAAGCCGAGAGCTATACCTATAATGGGGATAAAAAGCGAGAGGAAGAAGAGAAAAGATGGCATCGATTTACCCGAGGTGGTGAAGATTTTGAGGAAAACGAACTCCGTAGTCGGAGTCACCACGCTCCTTATGTTCTGAAGAGCTATGTAGATGGCAAACACTGCAGCCAGGAAAACCAGCAAGAACAAGATTGTGAACCTCTTGCTGCTAAGATGGTCGGCTAGTTCTTTCTGGAAGACAGCATACATGGCTAAGCCTCTTTCGCATACCTCTTGTAGATTTTCTCCAGATTATACTCCTCTATCTTCATGCCCAGCAGTTGGCTCTCACCAGCAACAATGATCCTGGATATTTCCCCTCGCAGGTCCTTGTCACAACTGATGAGCAGCGACTTGCCGGAGCTCTCCACATCCCTCACACCCTTGACCTTCCTTATAGAATCAACAAGTCCGCGGCTGCGTCTCTCCACCTCGGCCTCAATGCGGTAACGCCCACCACCCGCCGCCTCCCCACTCAGACGGTCTATCGAGCCCTCGGCCACCAGGCGTCCTTTAGCCAGTATCCCCACACGGCCGCATATCTTCTGGACCTGATGCAGCAGATGCGAGCAGAAAATTATGGTTATCTTCTTCCTGGACATGCGCACCATGAGGTTGAGGATATCCTCCACTCCCTGAGGGTCTATGCCGGTAGTGGGCTCATCAAGGAAGGCCAGCTTCGGCTCCTTGATCCATATGTCAGCTATACCCAGCCTTTGCTTCATTCCCCGGGAGTACGTGCTAACCTGGTGGTCAGCTACATCAGACAGCCCAACTGTATTCAGCAGGCCACCAATCTTCTCCTCGGCTTCTCCCCTCGGCAGGCTGTTTAGCTCAGCGGTATACCTCAGGTTCTGCCTCGCCGTCATATCTTCATAGAAGCCAACTCGCTCCGGCAGGTAGCCGACAATACGTTTCACCTTGAGCGGTTCCCTGGTGGAGTCATGGCCGCAGACCGACGCCATGCCCGAACTGGGCTCCGTAAGCCCCAGAAGCATCAACAGAGTGGTCGTTTTACCCGCTCCATTGGGACCGAGAAACCCATACACCTCCCCCTCCTCTATGCGCAGGGTAAGCCCGTCAACGGCGGTGAAACCACCATAGGCTTTGGTCAGGTTCTCCGTCTGAACAACAACCTGGCCCATCCCTCATCTCCGACCGTAGCGTCTAAAGACCAGCACTACGCCAGCTATCACAGCAACCACGATGAAAGCCCCTATCAGACCCCACTTGGTGGGAGTGGATACCGTCACCCTGATATCAAGCTTGGGAGGTTCGGACGAAGGGTCGGGATCACTATCGAACTTCAAGGTGGTCATGTAGTCCCCAGCGATGGTCTTGGACGGCGGGCTTATGGTGACCTCAACCTCCTGCTGCTCCCACGGCCCAAGGCCTTCTACCTTGTCCGGCTCGAAGGTTACCTTCCATTCTTCGTTGTTGATTCCTGACGGCTTGCTCGAAGAGAAACTGACCCTGTCCAGGACTGCAGTCCCGGTATTGGTCAGCACAATCGAGAGACTGCTTTCTTTTCCTGCAGTGGCCTTGGTGTTCAGCCGGCCGCTGCTGGTTTCCACCACAAAATCGTATCGCGCGGTGATTCTGGCCGTAAGGTCAACGCTGTCGCTGAGTTCCTCCGACACCGCATCGACCGTGATGGTGTAGTCCCCTGGTTCCGGGAACAGCCAGAATGGGGCGACAGCGATCACCACTACCTTCTCTGCCACGGAGTAAGTCTCAAGGCGAACGGCGGTTATCCGCTTGTCCTTGTTGTAGCTTGATTCAGCTATGTAGACCAGCCAGCCCTCGGGCGCAGTCGCAATAAGTTCAAAATCAAGTGCCTGTTTGCCCTGACGGTAGGCAAAGCCAATTTCAAATTCGAAGGTGGTATCCGCCGGCCCTTCCATCGACGGATATTTGGCCTGAAGTTCGAATACTGGCTCCGGAGCTGGCTCCTCTTCCTCTGGGTCAGCGCTGGCCACTTGCGGGCTTACTAGTCCGCCAAGCACGGTCAGACACAGAGTGAAGCTTACTAAGAGACAAAGCAGTTTGGACTTTTTCATCTGTTATACCCCCAAGAAAATTCGGCTTTACATCTTAACCGAATCTCTCTAACATATCAACTCTGAGAGACCATTCCCATGACAAGAATAGACAACCGGGCCAACAATGAACTCCGTCCGCTAAGCATAACGTTGGGGTACCAGAGCTTTGCCGAAGGGTCAGCCCTGATTGAGCTGGGAAAAACAAGAGTGCTCTGCTCTGTGTCCGTGGAGGAAAGGGTACCGGCTTTCCTCAGAGGCAGTGGCGAGGGCTGGGTTACCGCCGAGTATGCCATGCTGCCGCGCTCCACACTCACCCGAACCCCACGCGACAGGTCAGGAGGAAGAAGCCAAGAGATTCAGAGGCTTGTAGGCCGTAGCTTGAGGGCAGCGACCAATCTAGCCGCGCTGGGAGAGAGAACATTCGTGGTGGACTGCGATGTCCTGCAGGCGGACGGGGGCACCAGGACAGCAGCCATCACCGGCGGCTACGTTGCCCTGTATCAAGCTTTCCACAACGTGAAGAAGCAAGGAGTGCTTCCCTTCATGCCTCTGAACAAGATGATAGCGGCCACCAGCGTTGGAATCGTAAGTAGAGACGCCCTGCTCGACCTCTGCTACGAAGAGGACTACCGCGCCGAGGTCGACTTCAATGTGGTGATGACCGACAAGAACGAGTTCGTGGAAATCCAGGGAACTGCCGAAGGCAAGCCTTTCTCCAAAGAGGCCACCGATTCACTTTTGTCTCTGGCACAGCAGGGCATCAAGCAGATCTTCAAGATCCAGAGCAATTCCTTGAGGGCTCTGGCCTAAGGGCGAACCTGTCCGCTACCGAAGATAACCCACTTGTAGCTCGTTATCTCCTTGAGGCCCATTGGACCCCTGGCGTGGAACTTCTGAGTGCTTATGCCTATTTCGGCACCCAGACCGAACTGCGACCCATCGGTGAAGCGAGTGCTGGCATTGGCATAGACGCAGGCAGCATCCACCTCGCTGAGAAACCTCATAGCTGTCGAGTAGTCCTCCGCTACAACGGCTTCAGAGTGACCCGAGCCATACCTTTCAATGTGCTCCAGGGCTTCGTCCAGCGAATCAACTACCTTGATAGCCGCCTTTAGAGACAGGTATTCCTTCCCCCAGTCCTCATCAGTCGCCGGAACCAAGTTCGAAGAAAGGCTGGCCTCAAGGATCGCCATAGCCCGTTCGTCACAGTGCATTTCAACCCCTGCCTCCACCAATTCCCTGGCAAGCCGAGGCAGAAAAGCCCCAGCAACCTCACCGTGGACCAGAACACAGTCCAGCGCGTTGCACACAGTTGGACGCTGCACCTTGGCGTTATACACTATGGCCGTCGCTTTTTCCAGGTCAGCACTCTTGTCCACATATGTATGACAAACGCCTATTCCACCGGTGACCACAGCCATGGCAGCTTTCTCCGAAACAAGCTTTATCAACCCGGAACCCCCCCGGGGGATTATCAGGTCTATCACTCCCTTCATCTGCAGCATGTGCTCGACCAGAGATCGCTCAGGGTGCTCGACAAGTTGAATCGCCCCGTCCGGCACTCCAGCTTCACGGCACGCGTCTTGAGCTACCCTTGCCAGTGCGCTGTTGGAGTTCATGGCCTCCTTACCACCACGGAGAATGACAGCATTGCCCGACTTGAGGCACAGACTTGAGATATCTATGGTTACATTGGGGCGGCTCTCATATATAGCCCCAATAACTCCCAGAGGAACTCTCTTCTTCCCTATTTGCAACCCGCTGGGCAGGGTGCGCATCTCAATCATCTCGCCTATCGGGTCGGGCAGAACAGCCACCATCCTGACATCCAGCGACATGGCATCAAGCCGGCCCGGCGATAGCAGAAGCCTGTCAAGCATCGCCTCGTTCATCCCCGAAGCTTCAGCCTGTTCATAGTCGATTCTATTGGCAGCCAGAATTGCTTCCTTCTTGTCAATAAGGGCCTCAGCAATGCCAAGCAGAGCTCTGTTCTTGACCTCCGTAGGAAGAAAAGCAAGTTTCCGGGATGCTGCCTTCGCCACCCTCCCCTTCTCTTCTAGTTCCTTTACCGCTAGTTCCATGGTTTCCCCCCTCCTATAAGACCACCATGTTGTTCCTGTGTATCACTTCATCGCCGTATTCATGTCCCAAACGCTCAAGGATCCTGTCAGAATGTGCACCTTTGATAATGGCGATATCGGCCGAACTGTAGTTGCACACGCCACAGCCAATGTGTTCTCCTTCCGCGTTCAATACGTCTGCAATATCACCTCGCTGGAAGTCCCCATCTACCTCCATAACACCAGCGGGCAGCAAGCTCTTGTTGTATTTCCTCAGGGCCAGGGCAGCACCCTCATCCACCACCACCCTGCCCTTCGAGGCCAGCCCGCTCAGCATCCATCTCTTCCTGCTTTCGATCTTGTTCACCTGCGCTGGAAAGAGCGTCCCCAGGCTTTCGCCTTCGTCGATCCTCCTTAGAACATCGCGCTCCCTGCCGCTGGCGATGACTACGCTGACACCAGAAGAAGTAGCCAGTCTGGCTGCTTCAATCTTGGTCACCATTCCCCCGATCCCCTGGATATTGCCGCTGCTGTCCGCCAGCCGTTCGATCTCAGCATCGATTCGCTCCACACGACGAATGAGCTTCGCTTCGGAATCATAGTGCGGATCCGCTGTATACAAGCCCTCCGTGTCCGTGAGCAACGCCAGAAGATCAGCATCGATGAGGTTCGCCACCATAGCCGACAGATTATCATTGTCCCCGAACTTCAGCTCCTCGATTTCATCAATAGCAACAACGTCGTTCTCATTCACGATGCAGATTATGTCAAGACCAGCAAGCGCCAGCAGCGTATTGCGCGCATTCAGATAGCCTGCGCGGTCGGAGAGATCACTCTTCGTCAGCAATGCCTGAGCTATCGTTATGTTATGCTGACTAAACAGCTCCTCATAAATGTGCATGAGGTGACCCTGCCCCACCGAAGCCAGAACCTGCTTGAAAGGCGTGCTCTTGCGTTCCTTGATTCCCTTCAGCTTTTGCCGACCGACCGCCACTGCTCCCGAGGAAACCACCACTATCTCCTTGCCCTGGCGGTGAAGTTGTGACACCTGCCGCACCAGGTCGCTCATAACTGCCAGGTCAAGGTGATCCGTACCTGAAGTGAGCAGGCTTGTGCCGAACTTGGCTACTATGCGCTTGTAGGGCATTGCTCAGATTATAGCAACGGCACCCCAGGTCAACAAGCCAAACCAACCTTGCTATACTACAGCCACCCATGAATCTATCTTGCCTGCTTCCCCTGCTCAGACAGATGCCAGCCTACCAGCAGTTGGTCCAGCGGCTAGCCATAGCTAGTGCCGAACACGAGACAACGGTCCTGGATGCCGCCAAGCCCTTTCTAATAGCTGCTCTGTACGAAGAGCTCGGTCTTCCGGCGCTGGTAATAGTCCCGCACCCGGAAGACGCCGGGAGGCTCCATGAGCAACTTCAATTCTGGTGTCCTCCTTCAGCAAGCGTGCATCGCTTCGCCGAACCCGACCTCCTACCCTACCGACACCTCCCCTCTTCTCCCCCTGCTATGCTGGAAAGGCCGCAGGCCCTGGCAGCCCTGGCTCTCGGCCGAGGCGGTGATAGGCCACCCCTGATAGTCAGCTCAGCACTGGCAGCAATAAGCAAGACTATACCTCCAACGGAGTTCACTTCCGTCTTTAACACACTGACACAAGGCATGGCTGCCGACCCACAGAACCTGATTCCCAGGTGGCAAGACATGGGCTACGAAATGGAGGAAATCGTTGAAGTTCCCGGCACGATGAGCAAACGGGGCGGCATTATCGATATCTTTCCAGCATCTGACCAGTGGCCGGTCCGAATGGAATTCCTGGGCAAGCAGATAGAGAGCATAAGGCTTTTCAATCCGGTAGACCAACGCTCAACGCAACAGATACCGGCCGTAACCATCACACCAACCAGAGAGACTCTCAACACCGGGAACATCATTGACTACCTGGCTACCGACAACTCCATTGTCATCATCGATAGCCCTGAAGAGACCAAGGCCGTCGTTGAAAGGCTGAACAGGGAAGCCCGAGAGTTCAGAAGGGAGAACTCAGAGGTCGGTGAGTTGCCTGCGCAAGCTGCCGCACCTTATTTCGCCTGGGAGGAGCTGGAGCCAAGACTCGGAACAAGAAAACGGCTGGTACTGGCACCCTGGGATAGCTCCGAGGCCTCCACCGGCGACTTGCCTTTCACGCTGCCTCAAAGCTATGGCGGCAGGCTGGGAAACTTCCTCGAAGCTGCCAAGGAAGCGATCGAAGCAAGGCAACGTCTGGTGGTGATTAGCCATCAGGCAAATCGCCTAGCCGAGCTTCTTCAGGAAGCGGGCCTCTATTCCCCAGCAACTTCCCGGATAGACCGGGTGCCACCCTACGGGTCCGTCACGCTGATTCACGGCTCGCTGGCCCGAGGCTGGGTGATGAGCAACGAGCTAACCCTGGTGACGGACGCCGAACTCTTTGGCTTCGTGAAACAACCGCGCCCCAGCAAGAAGATGCCTGTGCGCCATCGTTGGCTGGTACCCCAGCTAGACCCCGGCGATTATGTTGCTCACGTTGACCACGGCATAGGCAAGTTCATCGGGTTGTCCAGGCTATCCACGGATCGAGTGGAGAGGGAGTACCTTGTCCTGCAGTACGCCGCTGGTGATAGGCTCTATGTGCCCGCGGACCAGATAGGGCGTCTCACCCGCTATGTCGGAACCAGCGACCGGGCACCAACTCTGAGCCGGTTGGGGACCCACGACTGGCACAGGACGAGAAACAGGGTCAAGGAGTCTGTAGGTCATATTGCCCGAGAGCTCCTTGCCCTCTATGCCGCCAGAGAGGTAACTGCGGGTTTTGCGTTCTCCCCCGACACGCTATGGCAGCAAGAGCTGGAAGCATCGTTCCCCTACGTGGAGACGCCAGACCAGGCTGAAGCTGTGGCCGCCGTTAAGGATGATATGGAAAGGCCCAAGCCAATGGACCGGCTTATCTGTGGAGATGTAGGCTACGGCAAGACTGAGGTAGCTCTGCGCGCCGCCTTCAAGGCGGTGATGGATGGCAAGCAGGTGGCTGTACTGGTGCCCACCACGGTGCTGGCGCAACAGCACTTCACCACCTTTGGCGAAAGACTGCAGGCTTTCCCTCTCAGGGTGGAAATGCTGAGCCGCTTTTGCTCCCAGGAAAAGGCGGCGCAAATCGTCCAGGGTGTGGCCAGCGGAGCCATAGACATATGCATCGGCACCCACCGTTTGCTGCAGAAGGACATCTTCTTCAGAGACCTGGGACTGGCAATAATTGATGAGGAGCAGCGCTTTGGCGTGGTGCAGAAAGAGAGACTCAAGCAAATGAGGAAAGAGATCAACGTTCTCACCCTCAGCGCTACTCCGATTCCACGCACTCTTCACATGTCGCTGACTGGAATCAGGGATATGAGTATCATGGAGACGCCGCCGGAGGAGCGCTTGTCCATCAAGACCTACGTCGGCACCTATGATGACACTCTCGTCCGACAGGCAATACTGCGAGAACTCGAGAGAAACGGTCAGGTCTTTTTCGTCCATAACCGGGTTCAGGACATCGCCATGACGGTAGGCAAATTACAGGCCTTGCTGCCTGAGGCGAGAATGGCTATGGCCCACGGACAAATGCCCGAGGACCGACTGGAACAGGTGATGGCGGATTTCATAGCCGGCAAACACGACGTTCTGGTCGCCACCACCATTGTTCAACTGGGCCTGGATATGCCTAGCGTCAACACCCTGGTCGTTGACCAGGCCGACAAGTTCGGTCTAACCCAGCTCTATCAGCTAAGAGGCCGAGTCGGCCGCGGTATCAATCAGGCCTACGCATATTTCCTCTTCGACAAAGGAAAGCAGTTGACCCCTCAGGCTCACAAGAGACTCCGCACCATCTTCGAGGCTACTGAGCTGGGTGCCGGCTTTGGCATCGCCATGAAAGACCTGGAAATCCGCGGAGCAGGGAACCTTCTGGGCGCAAGACAGAGCGGACACATAGCCGCCATTGGCTTTGACCTCTATTCCCAGATGCTGGCCGAGGCTGTGGAAGAACTGAAGGCAGGCGAGTCAGGTGAGACAAGAAAGAGGGAGGACGAGCCCACCCCCAGCATAGCCCTACCCCTAACCGCCTACATACCTGAAGAGTATGTGCCCAGCTTGGCCACTCGCCTGAGCCTCTACCGCAGGTTGGCGAGCATACAGAGCACCGAAGAGGTAGATGACATGGCTCAAGAGCTTGGAGACAGATTTGGGCCTCTGCCACAACCAGCAGAAAACCTCCTCCAGATGCTCGAACTCAAGATACTGGCAGCCAGGGCAGGTGTGGAGTCCATCCGCGCCCAGGGAAAACAGATAGTACTGAGCATGGCCCCTGGGAAAACAGCGAACATGCTGAACCATCCTACAGAATATGGGGATGCCATCAGGGTAACCACAACACAGATCAGACTGGACACGAAGCGGCTGGGAAGCAAGTGGCGGCTGGCGCTAAAGAGGCTACTCCGGGGGTAAGGAAATACGCAGTTCCTGAGACAGGCTGGCATTTCCCGTCCCGGCCGAAACCTGATAAGCTATGAGGCCGGATTCTTCATCAGAACCTGCGGTGTGGAGGCCCAACCGCAGGTATGTTTGCGGCGCTCAACAAGAGTAGGACGTTGGGAGGACCAGCCAGTGCAGCAAGAGAAACGCGGGACTGAGCGAGCCACAAGGGCAATCATCGATCTGGGAGCCATCTCCCACAACGTCGCCGCCATACGGAAGAAAATAGGAAGCCAGCGAGGCCTGATGGCGGTTGTCAAGGCCGACGGCTACGGCCATGGTGCCGTCGAGGTCAGCCGAACAGCCCTCAGAAATGGAGCAGATTCCCTGGCTGTTGCCCTTCCAGAGGAGGGCCAGCACCTGAGAGAAGCGGGGATTGAAGCCCCCATACTGGTTCTGGGACTCATTCAGCCAGAGGAAGCCTGGAAGGTGGTGGATTCCCTGTTGGACCAGACTGTGAGCTCTATCGCCCTCCTGGAGGCCCTCGACCGGGAGGCTGGTAGCGCCTCTACTCAGGTCAACGTTCATATCAAGGTAGAAACAGGCCTGGGGCGAATTGGGGTAGAACCGCACGAGGTTGTCCTCTTCCTGCGCCGAGCCAGAAGCTACCGGAATCTGAAGGTTGCCGGCCTGTTCAGTCACTTTTCTGCCGCAGACGAGAGAGACAAGACCTTCTCCCAACACCAGCTCCAACTCTTCGAACAGACTATCCGCGAAATCCGGCATGCCGGCATTGAGCTGCCCCAGAGACACATGGCAAATAGCGCAGCTACCCTGGATCTTCCAGAGTCCTACTACGACTTGGTAAGACCAGGGCTCATCATCTACGGCCTCTATCCCTCTACAGAGGTCAGTCACAGCATCGAGGTGAAACCCGCAATGACCCTGAAGACCAAAGTCTGCTACCTCAAGACGGTACCACAGGGAACTCCCATTAGCTACGGGAGGACATTTGTTGCCAAGAAACAGACTAGGGTGGCAACACTTCCCCTGGGATACGGCGATGGCTACAAGCGGGCGCTGGCCAACAAAGGAGAGGTCTTGATCAAGGGGAGGCGAGCTCCTGTAATTGGCCGCATCTGCATGGATATGTGTATGATTGATGTCTCCGATGTGCCGGACGTCCAGGCGGGCGACGAAGCGATTGTCTTCGGCCAGGAGCCGACCGCGGATGAGCTTGCAGCTAAGATAGGCACCATCAACTACGAGGTAGTCACCACCGTGGGGAAGAGAGTACCCCGGGTGTACGTCAACAGCTAAGGAGGAATTCGCCCGGACTTCCCAGAAAAAGGGTCTACCATCAGCTTGTCCTTGGGCATTCTCAGTGGTATCCCGGCCTCCACTCTGCTCTTACTTGTGCAGCAGCCCTATGGGCAGAACCCACCTTCCGTAGACGGCGTTCAGAATCACGGCTGCGGACCCGTATACCGCCGCCCCACCACAGAAGATTCCTTCGACCGCGGCAACCCTGGCCGAGAGGACACCAAAGAAAACGGCAGCCAGCAGTCCGAACAGAATGGTCAAGGTAACAAACACGAATACATGCACTCTGGAGATTCTGAACGTAGCTACAGTCATATAGCCGGTGAAGATACCCCACATGATGAAGGTCCAGGCAAGCCCTGAATTCGACAGAGTGACTACTCCAAGCCACTGCATGAGGAACATGAAGCTCAGACCTATCCAGAACACGCCATAGGAGGTGAACGCGGTCAACCCGAAGGTGTCTCCCCGGCGACCATCGATCACGCCAGCTATGATCTGTGCTATGCCTCCCCAGAAGAAGCCGTATAGCAAAGGTTCAACATTGGGTATCAGGCCTAGGTTGTGTATCTGCAATAGAATAGTGTTGAAGCCGAATCCGGCTAGCCCCAGAGCCCCCGGATTCCCCCATTTGACCTCCTCAGTCATAAAATACGTCCTCCTTTGACGGTTATTTGAACTAAGAGTCTCCTGAGTCTAGCAACCGATTTGCTGTTTGTCATCGTCCATAAGTAGTATTTGCAGCCGCTATTTAGCTGCAACGAAGGGCTAACGCCTCTGTCCCATCGGCACCGCAAATCCTTTGTGGTTACTTCAGCGCTCTAGCGGCTCGAGGGCAATTGGGTGTGGTGACTCCCCCCACAGACGATGACTCGCCAGGAGACAATATGCTACGATTAGGGCAACATTTGACGAGCCCAAGGAGGTACAGATGCCAGCGGAGATAATTGACGGAAGACAAATAGCCGGCGAAATCCGGGAAGAACTGAAGCTAAGGGTAGCGGCACTCAAGGAGAAGGGAGCAGCGCCAGGACTGGCCGCAATCTTGGTCGGAGAGGATCCCGCCTCATTGTCCTATCTTCGCGGCATCGGCAAGGGTTGCGAAGCAGTGGGCATATTTACCGAGACGTTTACTCTTCCACAGAACATCTCTCAGACAGAGCTGCACAGGAAAATCGCCGAACTCAACGACGATGCCAGGTTCCACGGCATTATCCTTCAATTGCCCCTGCCCAAACACCTCAACACCCTTCAGGCAGAAAGCGCTATCTCGCCTGACAAAGATGTTGACGGTACCAACCCCATAAACACGGGAAAACTGCTTCTGGGAGAGGAGACTTTCTTACCCTCCACCCCCTACGGAGTACAGGAGTTGCTGGTGCGTAGCGGCAACAGCCCGGAGGGAAAGCACGTGGTCATCTGCGGCCGGAGCAATATCGTGGGAAAGCCACTGGCGGGCATACTCATCCAGAAGCAACGGGGGGCCAACGCCACCGTGACTATCTGTCACACCAGGACCAGAGACCTTCCTGCAGTCACCAGGCAAGCTGACATTCTGGTTGCTGCTATGGGGAAAGCCAGGGCGATCACAGCGGACATGGTAGGACAAGGCGCCACAGTGATCGATGTAGGAGTGAATCAAATAGAGGATCCTGCCACAGGCAAGCCAAGACTGGTTGGAGACGTTGATTTTGAAGCAGTGATGAACAAGGCGGCAAAGATAACCCCGGTTCCTGGCGGCACCGGGCCGGTGACGACAGCAATGCTGCTGTCCAATACCGTCAAGTCCGCTGAGAAGTTCAGCGCTTAGCCATAAGTACAAGTCCGTTCTTCAGGAGGCCATAGTATGTCCGCCACAATTCTCGACGGTAGGAAGTTGTCAACTGAAATAAGGGAGGAACTGAAGGCGAGGACACGCAAACTTGAGGAGAAGGGAGTTACTCCGGGGATTGCCGGCATCCTTGTTGGCGATGACCCCGGCTCCGCTACCTACATCGGACTCAAGGAAAAGGCAGCCGGCGACGTGGGCATCCGCTCCCAAATGGTTCGACTGCCCCAGGATATCAAAGAGGAGGAGTTGCTCAGGGAAATTGAAACGCTTAATGCTGATGCCCGACTTCATGGCATTTTCGTGCAGCTTCCTCTTCCCCAGCACCTCAATGAGAACAGAGTCCTGGCTGCTGTATCACCCGGGAAAGATGTCGATGGATTTCATCCCAGCAACGTAGGCAAGGCCTGGCTGGGCCAGCAGTCATTTCTTCCCGCCACTCCTATCGGGATCTACGAAATGCTCGTTCGTAGCGGATACGGCAACCTCAGAGACAAGAACGTGGTGATTGTCAATGTGGATAACTTGGTGGGCAAGCCGCTGGCCTCGATACTGGCGCAGGAGAAAGTAGGCGCCAACGTGATGCTTTGCCACCCATCGACGCCAGACCTGTCCACCTATACCCGTCAGGCAGACATGGTGGTGGTTGCAGTGGACAGACCCAGGTTCATCACCGCGGATATGGTGAAGGAGGGCGTGATTGCCATAGACTTCGGCTCGAACTACATAGAAGACGCTTCTGCCAAGACGGGAAAGCGCCTGGTAGGCGATCTGGATTTCGATACGCTCAAGGAAAAGGCCGAGGCCATCACGCCTGTACCCGGAGGGGTTGGCCCCATGACTGTTACCATGCTCCTGGCCAATACCGTTACCGCCGCGGAAAGGTAGACAAGCCTTACATAGCGCAGCGGCCTATCCCCTCACACCAGGAACCATTGCTTTTGTAGACACTGGCAACTATAATTCCAGAACCTAGGGTGAACCCGGGCTTGAGTCGGCGATTTCATCACACACGGGATTCAGAGTACCTGCTGAGTTAAACAGGCTGCGACGGCCTGTGCAGATTGCAGGATTGGCCCTGTGCCCTGGGACGCAAACCTAGAGAGGAGGGAAACATGAGCGTTGAGATCATCGAAAACCTGAAGAAAGCCATCCTGGAATACGATAGCGAAGCGGCAGCCAATTGGGCCAGGAAAGCAGTCCAGGAGAAGGTGGACCCCAACGAGGCGCTGCGCGCCATGACCGAGGCGATAAGGGAAATTGGCAATGGCTTTGGAACAGGTGAGCTCTTTCTTCCCGATTTGGTCGGCGCCGCAGATGCTATGTCCGCTGCTACTCCGATAATCGACGAGGAAATAGCGAGGGTGGGAGCCAAGAGAGAGAGCCTGGGCTCTGCGGTGATAGGAACCGTTTATGGCGATATCCACACTATTGGGAAAACCATGGTGGCCACGCTACTCACAGCCGAGGGATTTACCGTAGAGGACCTCGGCATCAATGTCACCGCTGAGCAGTTCGTCGAAGGCGTAAGGAAATACGAGCCCGATATCCTCGCTATGTCGGCTCTCATGACGATGACCGCTCCGGAGCAGAGGAAGATCATTGAGACACTCAAGAACCAGGGCCTCAGAGACAAGGTGAAGATAATGGTGGGCGGCGGGGCCATAACCCAGGAATTCGCCGATAGCATCGGAGCGGATGGCTACGACCCTACCGCCCCCGGGGCAGCGAAACTCGCCAGGAAGCTGGTGGCAAAATAGGAAGGCGGACATGGCACAGAACGGATTTACGCGCACTTTCAAGCCTCTGGAGATACTGACTGAGGAGCAGGTGGAGGCCATTCACAGGGGGACTCTGGAGGTCCTCTGGGTAACCGGGGTCCGGATGGAGCACGAGAGAGCTCTGCAGCTCTTTGAGAAGAATGGCTGCAAGGTGGACTACGATGAAACGAGGGTGAGGATTCCTCCGGGCTTGGTTGAAGAGTCTTTGCGCCACTGCCCCAGCAGCTTTCACGCCCAAGCGAGGGATCCCCGGAAGAGCCTCATGGTCGGGGGTAACACTCTCTGTCTTGCTGTGGCACCGGGCCAGCAGACTGTGGAGATGGACACCTGGGAGCCAAGAGCAGCAACCAGGAAAGAGAACTATGATGGCGTAGCCATCCTGGATGCGCTGCCCACCGTTCACTTCTTCTCCCCCTACACGCCCTACTTCGGGTTTGAGGGTGTTCCTTCATGCATGGCTATGCTGGAGAGCCTGGCCGCCAGAATAAGGAACTCCACCAAGTTCCAGTGTGTGGGCTTTTCCAATAATTCTGAGATATTCGCCATAAGAATGGCGCAGGCCGCTGGAATAGAGATCCTCGGTACCTGTGCCTGGGCCCCACCTCTGGCAGTCTACCGCGACGCTATAGAGTCCGCATTCAGATTCGCTGAAGCTGGCCTGCCTCTGCGCATAATCAGCGGCCAGGTGATGGGCGGGACCGCACCCGCCACTATCGCCGGAGGAATAGTAACCAACAATGCCGAAGTGCTTGCAGGGCTGGTGCTGGCACAGTTGATAAGGCCGGGAACAAGGGTCCTGGTCAAGGATTTCAACGCCACTATGAATATGAACACGGGTGCTCCAGCTTTCGGTGGCATAGAGAGCTGCTTGCATAACGCAGCATCAAATCAGATCTTTCGAAGATACGGGGTGCCCATTGACAATTCCACCGCCTACCCCAACTCGAAGATGATGGACTACCAATCCAGCTACGAGAAAGCTTTCCGTATTTTCAGCGCTGCCCTGTCTGGTGCCAGCACCCTGCTCTTTCACGGCAGTGTACACGGCGAACTCACCCACCATCCAATACAGGCCATACTGGACGACGACATAGCCGGCATGGTGGGACGATTCCTCCAGGGTATCACCGTCAACGACGAAACACTGGCAATCGACCTCATCGAAGAGGTCGGGCCTATCCCCGGTCACTTCCTCAACAAGCCCCATACCAGAAAATGGTGGAAGCTGGAGCAGTTCATCCCCAAGGCAGCCGACAGACTCACTTACCCCGAATGGATGAACACCGGGAAGAAGGGCTGCCTCGACTATGCCAGAGACAGAATGGAGGACATCCTGGCTACACACAAGCCAACCCCACTGACCCCAAGCCAGGAGGAGGATATCGAAAGAATCCTGGAAGAAGCCAGAAGCTACTACAAGGAGCGTGGCCTGATCCCGGACGACGAAATGGCAACCTACAGAAACAGCATGAAGTCCCCTAACTATCCCTACGAATAGCCCGCGGTAGCCAGGCAGCGTCAGGTGAAATCTCAAGTCTACAGGCAGAAGAAGGTCACATGGCATTGAAAGGCTTCCGGCGGAACTTCAAGCCACTGGAGATACTGACCCAGGAGCAGCTTGAGGCCATTCACCGCGGCACTCTGGAGGTCCTCTGGGTAACCGGAGTCAGGATGGAGCATGAGGGAGCTCTGACAACCCTCGAGAAGAACGGCTGCAAGATCGACCATGAGGACTTCAGGGCACATTTTCCGCCAGGCCTGGTTGAGGAGTCCTTGCGGAACTGTCCCAGCACTTTCCACATCAAGTCCAGGGACCCGAACAGCAGCCTCACCATGGGCGGGAACACTGTGTATTTCCTGCCGTTTCCCGGCCAGCACACCATCGACCTGGACACCTGGGAGCCCCGGACAGCAACCCGGAAGGAGTTCTACGATGGCGTGACCGTCCTAGACGCGCTGCCCTACGTTCATGGTATGTGGAGCTATACACCGTACTTCGGATTCGAAGGCGTTCCGCCGGCAATGGCCCTGCTGGAGTCCATGGCAGGCAAAATCAGGCGCACCACCAAATTCCTGACGGAAGGCTACTCCAAAGGAAGTGAGCAGTTCACCATGCAGATGGCACAGGCCGTGGACACAGAAATGAGTGTACCCTGCCTGCTCTCACCTCCGCTCACATACTACCACGATGCCATTGAGGCAGCCCTCAGGGGCATCGAGGCCGGGTTCCCCATCAGAGTATCAGAGGGAGCAGTGTACGGAGGGACCGCACCCGTTACCATCGCTGGAGCACTGGTATCTGCCACGGCCAACCTGATCGCTCCCATAGTGTTGCTTCAACTCGTGAAGCCGGGGGCAAGGATATTTGTCAACGACTTCACTTTCCCACAGAACATGAAGACAGGCTCTCCAGGCTTTGGCGACATTGGCATCTCCTTGCACGCCGCCGCTTTCAACCAGATATGGCGCAGATATGGAGTGCCCACATGCAACGGCGCCGCAATTCCTGCTTCCAAACGCATAGACTTCCAGGGCGGCTACGAGAGAGCAATGAGCACATTGCTCTTTGCCTTGAGCGGAGCGAACTTCATACTACTCCACGGCGGTATCTCCAGTGAGCTCACGCACCACCCTGTCCAGGCCATACTGGACGACGACATAGCCGGCATGGTGGGACGCTTCCTCGAGGGCATCACCGTCAACGACGAAACACTGGCAATCGACCTCATCGAAGAGGTCGGGCCTATCCCCGGTCATTTCCTCAACAAGCCCCATACCAGAAAATGGTGGAAGCTGGAGCAGTTCATCCCGAAGGCAGCCGACAGACTCACTTACCCCGAATGGATGAACACCGGGAAGAAGGGCTGCCTCGACTATGCCAGAGACAGAATGGAGCACATCCTGGCCACACACAAGCCAACCCCACTGACTTCAAGCCAGGAGCAGGATATCGAAAGAATCCTGGAAGAAGCCAGAAGCTACTACAAGGAGCGAGGCTTGATCCCGGACGACGAAATGGCAACCTACAGGAATAGCATGAAATCTTCTAACTACCCCTACGAATAGACTCCGCGAGCCAGGCGGCGGTCAGATGAAAGCTCAAGTCCACAAACAGAGGAAGATCACATGGCATTGAAAGGCTTCCCCCGCAACTTCAAGCCCCTGGAGATACTGACCCAGGAGCAGCTTGACGCCATCCACCGCGGCACCCTGGAGGTCCTCTGGGTAACCGGGGTCAGGATGGAACACAAAAGGGCCTTGCAGTTGCTGGAGAAGAACGGGTGCAGAGTGGACTATCAGAACGGCAGGGCGTATTTTCCACCGGGCCTGGTCGAAGACTGCCTGCGCAGGGCTCCGAGCAGCTTTCCCGCCCGTGCCAGGGACCCCGGGAACACCCTGATGCTGGGGGGCGACACCCTCTACTTCGCCCCGGCGCCCGGCCAGATGACTGTAGACCTGGACACCTGGGAACCCCGGACAGCAACCCGAAAGGAGTACTACGATGGAGTGAAGGTCCTCGACGCACTGTCGACGCTCCATTTCTTCACCACATACACCCCGTATTTTGGATTCCAGGGCGTCCCTCCGTGCATGGGGATGCTGGAGAGCCTCGCTGCCAGGGTAAGGAACTCCTCCAAGTTCGTCGTCGCCGGCCACTCCAACAACTCAGAGATTTTTGCCATCAGTATGGCACAGGCCCTTGGGATAGAAGTCATAGGCACCTGCACGGCGGCGCCACCCTTGACGTTCTACCAGGACGCCATCGATTCCGCCTTCAGGCTCGCCGAAGCTGGAATGCCCGTCCGCGTGGTCGGCGCACCGGTAATGGGAGGATCTGCTCCCGCCACCGTCGCCGGGAGTATGGTGAGCAACCTGGCGGAAGTTATGGCTGCGCTGGTACTGGTGCAGCTAATCAGGCCGGGGGCAAGAGTCCTTGTTCTCGACTTCGCCATGCCCATGAACATGAAGACGGGGGCCCCGGCTTTCGGCAGTATGGAGGTCTGCATGCATATTGCGGCATTCAACCAGATATTCCGCAAGTACGGAGTCCCCACCTACAACGCCGATGGCTATCCCGGCTCGAAGATGCCTGACTACCAGAGCGGCTACGAGAAGGCCTTCCGCGCCCTCACCACCGGTCTATCTGGAGGCAGCGCCAGGCCGCTGCACGGCGGTGTGTATGGCGAACTCAGTCACCACCCGGTTCAGGCCATACTGGACGACGACATAGCCGGCATGGTGGGCCGCTTCCTCCAGGGTATCACCGTCAACGACGAAACACTGGCAATCGACCTCATCGAAGAGGTCGGGCCTATCCCCGGTCATTTCCTCAACAAGCCCCATACCAGAAAATGGTGGAAACTGGAGCAGTTCACCCCCAAGGCAGCCGATAGACTCACTTACCCCGAATGGATGAACACCGGCAAGAAAGGCTGCCTCGACTATGCCAGAGACAGAATGGAGCATATCCTGGCCATACACAAGCCAACCCCACTCACTCCAGGCCAGGAGGAGGACGTCGAGAGAATCCTGGAAGAAGCCAGAAACTACTACCAGGAGCGCGGCTTGATCACAGACGACGAAATGCTCACCTACAGGAACGGCATGAAGTCGCCCAATTACCCCTATGAATAAGATCCCTCTTTCAGGCCGAAAGACATGCGTTGGAGTCGTGTCCCGAGAGTGCAAGCGACCAAGCCTTATACAGAAGGAATGTCTGAAGAATGAAGCTTGAAGACGTAAGGAACGTGGCAGTCATCGGCGCCGGTATCATGGGCCACGGTATTGCCCAGGTTTTCGCCCTGGGTGGCTACCGGGTCACGCTGAACGACCTTGATGAGACCATCCTTGGCAACGCCATTGACCGCCTCAAGACCAACCTTGGGACATTTGCCGAGAACGGTCTCATCTCCCAGGACGAAATCCCCAACACGCTCTTGAGGATAGCTCCCGTCACCGATTTGCGCGAAGCCGTGTGTGACGCCGACTTCATCACCGAAGCGGTTATTGAGGACATCGAGCTGAAGAGGAAGCTCTTCAATCAACTTGATGAGCTCTGTCCCGCCAGGACCATCCTGGCAAGCAATAGCTCGTCGCTGCTCATCAGCGATTTCGCCTCCACAACTAAGAGACAGGATAGAGTTGTCCTCACTCACTGGTTCAACCCCCCTCACATCGTGCCCACGGTGGAAATCATCAAAGGCCACAGGACATCCGACGAGACTGTCGACCTGGTCTATGCCCTGCTCAAGAAGGTAAGGAAGCTACCCGTGAAGATAGCCAAGGAAATCCCCGGCTATCTGGTCAACCGAATACAGTTGGCCATGGCACGGGAGGTCTGGCACTTGTGGGAACAGGGCGTAGCCAGTGCCGAGGATATTGATATTGCTGTCAAAGGGAGCTTCGGCTTCCGGCTGGCCAGCATAGGCCCGCTGCTGACCAACGATTTAGGGGGAAATGACACCAACTACGCGGTAGCGAAATATCTCTTTCCGCTGATTAATGATTCACACGAGCCACCGCCCGCTTTTGCCAGAATGGTGCAGGCAGGCAATCTGGGTGCGAAGACGGGAAAGGGATTCTTCGACTACAGCAAGGAAGAGTGGAATAGGATAGTGAAGAAGAGGGACCAGGAGTTCCTGCAGCGTCTCAAGGCGTTATACTGGTCAGAGTAGAGCAAGAAGGAGGACAAGGCATATGAAGGTTCTCGTTACTGGAGGAACCGGCTTCATCGGGGCCGAGCTGGCCCGCACTCTGGTGGAGAGGGGCGAAGACGTCGTTCTCTTCCACGTCACTCCCACCACCCCTCGAATCGATGACATCCGGCACAAGGTGACGGTAGTCCAGGGAAACCTGGCCTACTGGCCGGAGGTCTTCAACGTGATCAAGGACTACAGCATTGAGGGCATATTCCATCTGGGGTCGATGCTCAGTGTCCCTTCCAACGCCAACCCCTGGGCTTCTTTCCAGGCAAATGTGGTCGGGACAATGCACGTACTGGAAGGCGCCCGCTTGTTCGGTGTCAGCAAAGTCGCCTTCACCAGCACCTTGGCCACCTATGGTCTGGACTGCCCACCTGTCATCACGGACGCCACAATCCAGCGACCTACCACGATGTACGGCTGCGGCAAGCTCTACTGCGAATGCCTGGGAAGGTTCTACCGCTCGAAGTTCGGACTGGACTTCAGGTCGCTGCGCCTTCCTGCGGTCGTTGGTCCCGGCGCCAAGGTCAAACACGTTTCACAGTACAATGCCTGGATGATCGAATACGCCGCCCTGGGCAAGCCCTTCACCTGCTTCGTCACCGAGGACACCAGGTCCCCGGTCATGTACTTCAAGGATGCCGCCAAAGCTGTGGACATGCTGTTCCAGGCACCCAGGGAGCGCATCCAAACCGTAAACTACAACGTCGCCGGAGTCACGCCCAGCCATACGGCGAAGCAGATCGAGCAAGTTATCAGGAAGCATGTCCCTAAAGCCCGGATCAGCTACGAGCCCGAGCCCGACATCATGGAATTCCACCGCACCATGCAGCTGGACGTCTTTGACGACACCAAAGCAAGAGAAGAGTGGGGCTGGCAGCCTTCGTACCCTGACTTCGACACCCTGGTGACGGATTTCATTGAGGAGATCCGAGTCCGCCCCGAGCGGTACGGGCTGGCCTAGGGATTTGCAGCCTTGAGCTATCGCGCAAGAGAGCTGGAGGAGCTTGAGTCATGACCCTCTTCGGCCGCCCCGGGGCTGAAGGTCCCGCAGAGCTGTGTCCACCATCGCCGGGGAAGAAAGATCTGACCCGGTTCTTCGAGCCTGACAGCGTTGCCATCATCGGAGCTTCCTCCACTCCCGGCAAACCTGGACACGAGGTGATTCGGAATCTTCTGGCCAATCACTATGCCGGCAAGGTCTACCTTGTCAACCCCAAGGGTGGTCGGATCCTCGGCATCCCGGTCCACACCTCAATCACCAGCCTGCCGCATGGCATCGACCAGGCAATCATTATAGTGCCGGCAGGAGTCACCAACCAGACAGTCAGAGAGTGTGCCGCCAAGGGCATCAAGGCTATTGTTCTCGCCGCCGGGGGATTCTCGGAGGTCGACCAGGCAGGGGAGGAATTACAGCGGCAGCTCACAGAAACCATCGCTGAAACCGGCATCCACGTCATCGGCCCCAATACGTCAGGGCATACTTCCACACCGCACAATTTCACCTCCAGCTTCTTCCCGTTGGGCAAGATCCCGCGGGGCAACATCTCCTATATCGCCCAGACTGGCAACTTCGCCACCCACACCATGCGCTATATCGCCACGGCAGAGAATTTCGGCGTCGCCAGGGTGGTCGGACTGGGCAACAAGATAGACCTGGATGAATGTGACATACTGGAGTACTACGCCGAGGACCTCGAGACCAGGGCCATATTCATATACCTGGAGAGCTTCAAGAGACCCAGACGCTTCATCGAGATCGCCAGTGAACTGACGCGCCGCAAGCCGGTTTTCCTTCTCAAGGGCGGAAGTACCAGGGAAGGCTCGCAAGCTGCGGTGGCCCACACTGCGGCGCTGGCATCAGACGAACGGATCGTCCAGGGAGCCCTGAGGCAGGCAGGGGTCACTCAGCTATACAACTACTCTCACCTGTTCCTCGTCGCCAAAGCCCTGGCTCTTATGCCTCTACCCACAGGGAATAGAGTGAGCTTCCTGGCTCCCTCGGGCGCCATGCTCGTTGTCCTGACGGACCTCTGCCGCCAGCGCTGGGGCCTCGACATCCCCGAGCTTCAGGAGACAACCCTACAGCACTTGCAGGAGATCAGTGCATCCTGGATACGGATGCGGAACCCCGTGGATATCTGGGCCTCAGCCACAATACACGGCGTCGAGTACAGCCACAGAGAGGCTATAGAAGCGCTTATGAAAGACCCCAGCATCGATGCCATTGTGCCCATTCTGGTGCTTGTGGATGAGCTGGGGGTTCCTCCCCTGGACTTCATCGTGAAGCTGGTCAATGCTTATCCCGAGAAGCCCCTCTACGTCACTTTCACCGGCATGAAGAAGCACATGGAGGCAGCCAAGGCTTTCCTCGAACCGAGGGGCATCCCCACGTTTCCACTAATTGAAGAACCGTTCGAGGTGCTCTCAATCCTTAACCGTTGCCGGCAGAATATGGAGCGCCCCCGGTGATTCCCCTTCATACACGAGGAACCACTTTGAGTTCATTTGCAGTCTAGGAGGTACAGAGCTAATGAAGATAACCAGCATCAAGACCTACATCTACCGCCCCACATGGAACTGGCTCTTTCTGAAAATGGAAACGGACGAGGGGGTTTATGGCTGGGGCGAAGCTACTACGCAGGGACAGGAAAAGGATGTCGAAGCTTGTATTCACAACCTTGCCGACTACCTGGTAGGGAAGGACCCCCGCAATATCGAACTGCACTGGAGCACGATGCTCCGCAACAGCTACTGGCGACCGAGCTTCGTCGTCAGCAGCGCCATGAGCGGGCTGGACATGGCTATGTGGGACATCCTGGGGAAGACCCTTGGCGCACCCGTGTACACCCTGCTGGGCGGTCCGTGCCGCGACCGCATCAGGGTGTATCACAACGGCTGGTGGTTTCCGGCCAAACGCACTGACGACTACATCTGGCTCGCCGAGAGAGAAGTCAAGGAAAGAGGGGCCAGAGCACTCAAGTGGGATCCGTTCTGGGGCTGCGACGTCTTCGCTTCCACGCGAGATGACATTCGTGCCGTCCTGGAAAACGTCAGGCAGGTGCGCAGAGCTGTTGGGGATGACGTCGAACTGATGATTGATGTCCACTCCCGGCTGAGCACTAATACGGCTATCAGGTTTGTACATGCCGTCGAGGAGCTAGAGCCCTCCTGGTACGAGGAGCCACTTCCCACTGACGCCAGCGTGGAAGACCTGGCTATGGTAGCCTCCTCCACCGACATCCCTGTAGTTGTTGGCGAAAGGGTCTCCACCCGCTGGTGTTTCAGAGACATATTCGAGAAACGCGCCGCAGCACTGATCAACCCCGATCCCTGTCATGCCGGCGGCATCTCTGAGATGAAGAAGATCGCCGACATGGCCCATGCTTACTATGTCGGCGTTACTCCCCACAGCGCGGGTGGGCCGGTTATGGTCGCCGCCAACCTGCACGTTGAAGCCTGCATACCGAACTTCACCATCCACGAGTTCTTCTCCGTTGACCCACCTTACTACAAGGAGATCCTCAAGGAGCCTTTCCCTGCTCTGAAAGACGAATGCATTGAGCTGCCCACCCGGCCAGGCCTGGGGGTGGACCTCATCGAGGAGGCGTTATCCAGCCGTCCCTACGTGTATCACGACCTCAGCAGCTTCTGGGACACTCCACAGGTGCCCGCAGGTAAGCTGGATACACACTCATAGCGTTACGAGTCTCTATCTGGACATCAACGATCATAAGGAGGCAGAAATGAGAAGCGACATCACAAAGAAGGGCCTTGAGAAGGCAGCCCAGCGCTCCCTACTTCGTGCCGTTGGCTGCGACGACCATGAGATATCTCAGCCATTTGTTGGCATAGCGAACAGTTTCAGCGAAATCGTCCCCGGGCATGTCCATCTGCGTACCATCGCAGACGCGGTCAAAAGCGGAATACATAGCGCGGGCGGAACCCCATTTGAGTTCAACACCATTGCTGCCTGCGATGGCATAGCTCAATCACACTCCGGCATGAGATACATCTTGCCCAGCAGAGAGCTCATTGCCGACTCGGTGGAGATCATGGCCGAGGCTCATCAGTTCGATGCCATTGTCTTCATAACCAACTGCGACAAGATTGTCCCTGGTATGTTGATGGCCGCAGCCAGAATCAACATACCCTCAATCTTCGTTAGCGGCGGCCCAATGATGGCTGGGCATCTGCCGGGAGAGCCTGCAACGGAGTTAGATGCCGGCATGCTGCTCGCTCTTGTGGGAGATGTGGCCCGAGGCCAGCTCAGCGAGGCACGGTTCAGCCAGATAGAGGAGTTTGCCTGCCCGGGATGCGGAAGCTGCTCTGGCATGTGGACCGCGAACACCATGAATTGTATGACGGAGGTGTTGGGTATGGCCCTCCCCGGCAACGGCTCCATACCAGCAGTGGATGCCAAGAGAATCCATCTCGCGAAAGCAACCGGGAGGCAGGTGATGGAGCTCATCCGCCACAATATCTGCCCCAGAGATATCATCAACGCCGATTCCATACGCAATGCTTTCACCGTGGACATGGCTCTGGGAGGCAGCACCAATTCCGTCTTGCATCTCATGGCCATTGCTCACGAGGCGGGAGTGCCTTTCTCCATCGCCGATCTTAACGATATCAGGCAGAGAACGCCGCACTTGGCCAAGCTGGCGCCAGCCTCCAATTACCACGTCGAGGATTTCGACATGGCTGGCGGAATACCGGCACTTGCCAACGAAATACGCGAGTTGCTTAGCCTTAACGTTGTCACTGTCACCGGTAAGAGCCTGGGTGACAACGTTGCCTCGGCGACCATCACAGATACCGATGTTATCCGTCCCCTTTCTAACCCCTACTCCCCTACAGGAGGACTCACCATACTGTTCGGCAACCTTGCCCCCGACAGCGCGGTAGTAAAAAGCGGAGCCGTAGCACCCGAGATGATGGTTCACAGCGGCCCGGCAAGGGTCTTCGACTCTGAGGAAGAAGCAGCGAAGGCTCTTGTCAACAGAGGAATCAAGCCAGGCGAGGTTGTCATCATCCGCTACGAAGGGCCCAAAGGCGGCCCTGGAATGAGGGAAATGCTCGACTGCACGGCGCTACTCAAGGGCCTCGGCCTCGACAGGGAAGTGGCCCTCGTCACCGACGGCCGTTTCTCGGGAGCTACCAGTGGTGCTTCTATAGGACACGTGTCGCCCGAAGCCGCCGACCGGGGACCGATAGCAGCGCTCCGAGATGGCGACCTCATAAAGATAGATATTCCCAACTGCAGGCTGGACGTCCAGCTGTCTCACGAGGAGATAGATAACCGCCTCTCCAGGGTGCCTGAGTTCCAGCCCAGAATATCCGCCGGATGCTTGAGGCGCTATGCTGAAAGGGTGTCTTCGGCGAGCAGAGGGGCGATCGTCGAATGAACGTCCTCGTTGGCCGCCCACGTAGCACGCCAGACAGCCGGGACATCCCCGAGTGCTATCACAGCCGTGCCAACAGCCCACCTTGAACCCCAGGCAGAAACACCACCTCATCTGACACGTAATCGCTAACCCCTTTTGTCACCAAAACGGCACTCTGCTATAATACTGCCTTTGTGCTGCATAGACCCTCACGGCGACTTCCACAAGTAGAAAGGAGCAATAGTGGCAACACCAGAAAGAACACAAGAACTGCTGAAAGGACTCCATGACGCGGTGGTGGAGTTTGAAGAGGAGAAGACCGTCGAGCTGAGCAAGGCTGCGGTGGAAGAAGGCGTCGACGCCTACGATGCCATTATGAAAGGGCTAGCCTGGGGGATGGAGACGGTGGGAGGCCTGTATGCCAGGCACGAGTACTTCGTCCCAGAACTCCTGCTATGCGCCGACTCGCTCTACGCCGGGCTGGAGGTCCTGCGGCCTCAGCTGAAGAAAAGCGACGCCGCCAAGACTGAAAAGAAGATAATACTGGGTGTCGTCGAGGGAGACATTCACGATATCGGCAAGAACCTGGTCAAGGTGATGTTCGATGCGGCGGGATGGGAGGTACTCGACCTGGGGAACGATGTTCAGATCGACAGGTTCGCACAGGAACAGCAAAGGACAGGAGCAAGCGTGGTGGGACTGTCCGCCCTGATGACAACAAGCATGCTGGCCATGCCGAGAATCATTAAGATGGTTAAGTCCCAGAACCCCAAGGTAGCCGTCATGGTGGGAGGAGCCCCGATAACCAGAGAGATAGCCACAAGCTATGGCGCCGACGGATATGCCGACAACGCCGGCGAGGCAGTCGCCGAGGCAGACAGAATACTCAAGACGGTGAGAGACAGCTAGGCAGGCCACACAAGAAACACAGGCCAAGGCCGACGGAGCATGAGTATCGATGACTTCCCAAGATAGCGTAATTCACCAGGACAGGGTGGAGGCCCTTCTCAAGGGAGAAAAGGTGGACCAGGTCCCGCTCTTCCACTTCATCATAGGCTTTTGCGCCCGTAACGTCGGCTACTCTGTTGCCGATATGTACCGTGATCCAGAGAAGAGCTTCATGGCCCAGCTGTGGACATTCGAGCAATACGGAGTCGACGGCGGGCCGGACTACGGCTATGCCTCATACGGAGGATGGGAATTCGGAGGGGAAATCAAGTTTCCCAGCAGCGAGTGGCAACAGGCCCCCTCGCATGTCGGTTTTCCGGTGAACTCAGAGGAAGACCTTGCCAGATTGAAGACGCCCGACGTCAGAACTGCGGGGTCGCTCCCGCTGGCTATGGAGTTCTCCAGGCTGCAGGATAAGTTCAACAAGCCCATCTCGGTCGTCCTGGGAGGCAACTTCAGCATTGCCGGGAATATCTGCCCCGTGGGAACCCTTTGCCGCTGGATGCTGAAGAGGCCGGAAGCTGCCCACAGGCTTCTTCGCATCGCCACCGACCATCTGGTGGAAGTAGTCCAGTACTGGGCCGATTCCTTCGGCGCAGAGCGGGTGATACCCAACCTCTGGGAGCCGGTAGCAGCCAACAACATCATCTCCCCCAGGCAATTCGAGCAGTTCGCCCTCCCCTACATCAAAGAGGCCAACGAAAGGATGCTCGCTATGGGTATCAAACATATCCTGTACCACATATGCGGCGAGCAGAACATGAACCTGCCGCATTGGGCCAAGATCCCTATGGGTGACCCCGGCCTGGTGACCTTCGGTCACGAGGTGGATCTGAACACTGCCATCAACTACTTCGGCGATAGCTGCCTCATACTCGGCAACGTCGAACCCTCCATTATTCAGAATGGCACTCACCAGCAGGTATATGACCTCTGCCGACAGTGTATCGATAAAGCCAAGCACGCGCCGCGGGGCTTCATGCTGATGTCCGGATGCGAAATTCCACCGATGTCTCCTCCGTACAACGTGTACATGATGAAAAAGGCGATCGATGACTTCGGCCACTACAGTTGAACTCGGCCCGCGGCCGCATGCCCCCGGCGCAGCGACAGGGCTGAGCCACCATCACGGCCTGCCTCCTCTCCGTCCTAGAGCAAGCACTAAACCATCACATGACAAGAGTAACAGTTGACCCCGGAATCTGTGGTTTTCCCACTACCATAGAAGTCACCAAGCTTTCTCCCAAGAAGGTGAAAGTGGATATCTCCAGCGACTGTGAAATGGTAGCCTCGCTGGGTTCCCAGTTGAGCGAGCTCGACTCGCGCGATGCCCTGAGATCGCACGGCCGCTCGGCAGTCTATGAATGCGCTTTTCGGCAGCTCAAGCACGTTGCCTGCCCTGTTCCCGCAGCTATCCTCAAGGCAATTGAAGTTGAGCTCGGCGCTGCCCTCCCCAGGGATGTATCGATCCGCTTCGAGTCCCACGACCATACGTGAACATCCTCACCCCGACTGCGAGCTCGCGGAGCCCCATGCCAGCAGCGCTTGAGGGTCTGTCTTCCCGGCCATGGCGGAAACGGCAAAGCAAGCACTGCCAAGACGCAGGCGAACCTGCTTCACTCCGAACCCAAAGGACGATATAATGACCTACTTAAAGGAGCGCGCGCCAGTATGAGAGATAAGCCCCAGCATTATGTAAAGAATGTCAGTGCGACTGACACCAGTGAGGAGCACAATAAGTCCTTCTATATTGAGTTCGAACCTGTAGGCCGGCGGGGGCAGTGCCCCGTCGGACAGTCCCTTCTGGATTCTGCGCAACAGCTAGGTGTGGGGCTGGCCAGCGTGTGCGGGGGGCACGGTCTCTGTGGGTCATGCAAAGTCCAGGTCATAGACGGTACCATCACAGAGCCAACCTCGGTCGAACAAGAGCAACTCTCGCCTCAGGAACTGAAAGAGGGCTACCGCCTGGCCTGCCAGGCCTATCCGACCAGCGACTGCAGACTGCGGGTGCCAGAGGAATCGATGAGCACCCCCCAGCGGACCCAGGTGGAAGGACTAGCCATCAACGTTAGCCCTGAACCACCCGTTCGCGCCTATCGCTTGGATTTGCATGCGCCCTCCCTATCGGACCTGCAGGGAGACGCGGACCGCTTGCTGGAAGCGCTGCAGCAGCAACACCAGGTCCCCTGCTCCAGCATGGACGTTGACGTCCTTCGGGCCATCTCACCTCAACTCAGGTCTTGGGGCTGGCAGACTCAAGCCTCGGTACGAGAAGATGAAATAGTAGCCCTCGCCCCCTGGCCCGGTCGCCAGTTGGGACTGGCCGTCGACGTTGGCACTACCAAGGTAGCCGCCTATCTGGTCGACTTGAGCGACGGCCACACCCTGGCCGCCGAAGGGATCATGAATCCGCAAATCAGCTACGGGGAGGACGTTGTCACTCGCATCTCGCGCGTCCAGGGCTCGGCGTCCGAGGGTGCCCAGATGCGCCAGCTCATCGTCGAGGCGCTGGAGAAGCTCACCACGGACCTGTGCCAGAAGGTTGATGCCGCCATGGAGGAAATAGTCGAGGCAGTGATAGTAGGCAACACAGCCATGCATCATCTGCTCCTGGGCTTGCCGGTGGACCAACTGGCTCGCGCCCCCTTTGTTCCAGCGGTCCGCGAGGCTCTCGACGTCAAGGCCCGTGACGTGGGCCTCCATATCGCTCCGGGAGCCTACGTACACCTGCTGCCCAACATAGCTGCCTTCGTGGGCGCGGACCACGTAGCCATGCTGCTGGCCACAGAGGTCAGCCAGGCTGATGGTCTGGTGGTAGCACTGGACATAGGCACCAACACCGAGGTCTGTCTAGTGAGCGATGGCAAGATGACCAGCGTCTCCTGTGCTTCTGGGCCTGCTTTCGAAGGCGGACACATCAAGCATGGGATGCGGGCTGCCAGTGGCGCTATAGAGAGGCTGCAACTGGCCGATGATACCATACACTACCAGACGATCAACGGTGCACCACCGGTTGGCATTTGTGGCTCTGGTATCCTGGACACCCTGGCCCAGCTCCGTCTGAACGGAGTGATAGATGAGAAGGGCAGGATGACGGATGACCACCCCCGAATTCGCAGCCGTGAAGGTCTGCGGGAGTTCGTGATAGTCAGCGAAAAGGAGCGGGATGGACATCCGGCCATTACCATCACGCAGAAGGATGTCAGGGAACTACAGCTGGCCACAGGAGCTATCCACACGGGCATTCAGGTGCTCCTTGAGACGTCAGGCCACTCCACGGGCGAGATTGCGCAGGTCGTCATCGCCGGAGCCTTTGGTACCTACATAGACGTTGCCAGCGCGATAGCCATAGGCATGCTGCCTTCGCTGCCCTTGCACCGCTTCCAGCAGGTGGGAAACGCTGCCGGAACAGGAGCTAGGTTGGCTCTCGTCTCGTGCAGCAAGCGGTCGGAGGCCCAGGCCATAGCCCGCCGCATCGGTTACATCGAGTTGGCTGCAGTGCCTCAATTCATGCAGACCTTTACCGAAGCACTGTACATACGAGCATATGAGTAGATCAAGGAGGACACCAGCATGGAAACCGTAGTGTCAAGCGCAGCCAGACAGGTGGTCATCAGCGACGCCCGACCCACGGTGCTCATAGGCGAGCGCATCAATCCCACCGGCAAGAAGAAGCTCGCGGAGGCACTGCGGGCTGGCGATCTGGAGATAGTAAGGCAGGAGGCCCTGGACCAGGTGCAAGCCAAGGCAGATATCCTGGACGTCAACGTGGGAACCACCGGAGTCGATGAAGTGGCTCTCTTGCCTCAGGCCGTACGGGCAGTGATGGACACGGTAGACGTGCCGCTTTGCATCGACAGCAGCAACCCCAGGGCTCTGGCAGCAGCCCTCAAGACGTATCGGGGCAAGGCCTTGATCAACTCCGTCACCGGGCAGGACGAGTCCCTCAACGAGATCCTGCCTGTGGTTAAGGAATACCAGGCAGCAGTCATCGGCCTGACGATGGACGAAGAGGGCATACCGAAAAGCACAGACAGACGGGTATCCATTGCTCACAAGATCATAGAACGAGCGGAGGCGATAGGCATCCCTCGCGAGGATGTCATAATCGATTGCCTGAACATGCCAGCGGCAGCGGATAGCCAGGCGAGCCTGACTGTAATCCAGGCTATCGGGAGGATTAAGGCCGAGCTGGGAGTGAACATGACTCTGGGAGCCAGCAATATCTCTTTTGGCCTGCCCGACCGAACCCTGCTCAACAGTGCCTTCCTGGCAATGGTCATCCAACTGGGGGTAACCTGCCCCGTGGTGGATGTGGCCAAGGTGCGCTCATTTGTTCTCGCCATCGATGCGTTGCTCGGTCGCGACACCTATATGAAGCGGTACATCCAGGCTTACAGGGAGCACAGCAAATAGCGGCCCGCGTTCTTGCAACCGTCTCTGCGAGCTTCTATAATATGAAGGCCGTTCAGAGGGAACCGATACCGCAAGTGGGATCTGTCAGGGAAACACTAAAGCGTTCAGATATCTTCTGCGGGCTGACCGATCAACAACTAGATAGGTTGCTTCCGCTTTGCCGGGAGGAGGTCTACGAAGCCAGCGTGGTTGCCTTCCCTGAGGGTCAGCCCTGCGACACCATCTACATCGTCCACTGGGGCAAGGTAGCCCTGGAGATGGACCTGCGAATTAGCCGGGCCGCGGAGGAAAGCGCCACTTATGCCGTCGTAACCGAAACCGGGAGTCTCTGTTGCTCTGGCCTGATAGACCTTTGCATCCTTAATGACACAGGCCGCACTCTAGAGAGGACTGGTCTCATTGCTCTGGACACCGCAGAGCTCAAGCAGTTGCTCGAAGACGCCCCCGACATGAGGTGCAAGATTATGGGCAACCTCGCCGCGGTGATCTTCTCAAGGCTGGCACACACCAGAGACACGCTCGGACACGTGCTGTCGGTGGTTTTCCACGACCTCAAGGCTCCCCTGGCCGCAACGGAAAGCTACCTTCGCGTTATGCTCGGAGGCTTCGCCGGGGATCTCAGCGACGACCAGAGAGACATGCTGCAGAGAAGCAGCACCAGGCTCTCGGAACTCCTTAACGTAATAAGCCATATGACCGATGTCTCTCGAGTCGACGCCAGAGACCTGGTCATGACCACGGTCTCCCTGGCGCAGGTGGTATCGCAGTCTGTTGACGCCATGCAGCCGCTAGCCAGAGAGAAGGGCTTGCTACTTCAAGCCGACATACCCGATCACCTGCCGCTCATCCAGGGATACCACGAACAACTCAAACAGGTGCTTGCCAACCTGATATCCAACGGGATCAAGTTCACTCCCGCCGGAGGCATGGTGACGGTGAGAGTAATCGACAGGGCGGAGTACGTTGAGACTCAGGTGAGGGACACCGGAATTGGCATTCCCCCCGAGGAGTTGCCCAAGATATTCGATGACTTCTACCGCGGCCTCGACCTGGCTGAGAAAGGGGCGGGCATGGGATTATCAATAGCCAAGAGGGTAGTCGAAGCTCACCACGGCCACATATGGGCAACAAGCCCTTGCCCCGACACTGGCAAGGGAAGTCAATTCGTTTTCTCCCTACCCAGGGACCTGAAGGAAGCGCACGAGAAATAGATGGCCAAGATCCTCATAGTCGACGACGATCCTGACATTCAGATAGCGCTGAAGAGCATATTGGAGGGCAGCGCCCACCAGGTCGTTGCCGCATATGACGGAGACGAAGGTTTGCGAAAGGTAGTTGAGGAGAGGCCTGACTTGATTGTCCTCGACGTGATGATGCCCCGCAAGCACGGGTTTGAGGTCTGCCGAGAACTCAAGACAGACCCCACATATCAGTCCTTCGCCCAGATCCCGGTGTTGATGCTGACTGTGTACCCTGACGAAAGGCAGAGGATACATCGCTCCATGCGGAAATGGGACATAGCCGCAGACGACTACATTCAGAAGCCATTCGACCCGCAGGAACTGTTGAGCAGGGTCAAAGATCTGCTCAGTAAGTAACACCAGCCTTGCACACGGGTCTTCTCATGGCGCGACCTCCGCAACCTTGAGAATCGGCCTCGGGCCGATGCCACGTCCCATCGCCCCTTTCCTGTCCCAGTACGAAACACAACTGCTCTCCGAGAGTGTGTTGATTTCCAGTATTGGGCCAAGGTATAATTCCCCGTTTACTGCATGAAGATCGCAGTCAGCGGCAAAGGGGGGGTGGGAAAGACCACGCTGGTGGCTTTCCTTTCCATTGTATTTGCTGAAGCCGGTCGCCCCGTTCTGGCAATAGATGCCGATCCCAACGCAAACCTGGCAACCGCTTTCGGCTTGCCCGACTCCGAGAAGATAGTGCCCATATCCAAAATGGATGACCTTATCGAGGAAAGGACAGGAGCGAGACCGGGCCAGATGGCCCCCTACTTCAAATTGAATCCCAAGGTCGACGACCTGCCGGACAAGTGCTCTCTGAAGAGTAACGGGGTCAGGATAGTGGTCATGGGGCCGATCAAGGCCGCTGGTAGCGGATGCTACTGCCCCGAGGGAGCGCTGCTTGCTGCGTTGGTAAGTCACCTGCTCCTCAAAGCGAACGAGGTGGTTATTCTGGATATGGAGGCCGGGATAGAGCACCTGACACGCGGCACCGCCAAGGGAGTGGACAAGCTAATCATAGTAGTGGAGCCGAGCATACGCAGCGTTGTGACAGCCCTCAGGGTGAGGGATCTCGCCCTGGAAATAGGCCTCCACAGCATCGGGGTGGTCGGCAATAAGATCCGGAGTGAAAGCGAAAGGGAGTTCCTTCTCTCCAGGATGGCGGGCTTCGATTTCCTCGGCTTTATCCCCCACGACGAAGGCATCGCCCAATCGGACCTGACTGGTTCTCCTCTCATCGGCTCCAGCGAGACGGTTCTGAATGAAGTGAGGAATATCGCTGCCCGTCTGGAGGAATTCGACACACTCACCAACCAAGAAAGGAGGAGACACACCACCAGCGTATCGAACGAACACTGACCTGGCTTCAATTGAGTCCGACACACGCAAGACGATAATCGAAAGCTGACAAGGAGGTAACTATGCCCTACGACGCTACCGAAATGCAGGACTGGCAGATCGCAGAAGCGGCTGAGCCGAACATGCCGCGATCCGATGAGTGGCGTGAAAGGCTCGGTCTGCTCAAAGATGAGATCATTCCCTACGGCAGACTATCCAGACTGGACTTCATCAAGATCATCGAGCGTCTCAAGGACAAACCGGACGGCAAGTACGTCGAGGTAACCGCCATAACCCCCACACCACTGGGAGAGGGCAAGACAACAACCACAATGGGCATACTTGAGGGCCTGGGCAAGCGGGGCAAGAATGTGGGCGGCTGCATACGTCAACCCTCGGGCGGGCCAACCATGAACATCAAAGGTACCGCCGCCGGCGGCGGCAACGCTCTGCTCCTTCCCATGACTGAATTCTCCATGGGGCTTACCGGCGACATCAACGACATAATGAACGCCCACAACCTGGCCATGGTGGCCCTCACCGCCAGGATGCAGCACGAACGCAACTATGACGACGAGGAACTGGCCAAGCGCACCGGGATGCGTCGGCTGGATATTGACCCCACGCGGGTGGAGATGGGTTGGATTATAGACTTCTGCGCCCAGAGCCTGAGGAGTATCGTCATAGGCCTCGGCGGTCGCATGGACGGCTTCACCATGCAGTCCAAGTTCGGCATCGCCGTGAGCTCCGAACTTATGGCCATGCTCTCCATTGTCAGGGACCTGGCGGACTTGCGGGAGAGGATGGGCAAGATCACCGTAGCCTTTGACAAAAAGGGCAATGCTGTTACCACCGGCGACCTGGAAGTCGGCGGCGCTATGACTGCCTGGATGCGCAACACCATCAACCCTACCCTATGCTGCACCGTGGAATATCAGCCCTGTATGGTACATGCCGGCCCCTTCGCCAACATCGCCGTAGGGCAATCCTCCATCATCGGCGACCGTCTCGGTCTGAAGATGTTCGACTACCACGTAACCGAGAGCGGCTTCGCCGCAGATATCGGGTTCGAGAAGTTCTGGAACGTTAAGTCACGCTTGAGTGGTCTCAAGCCGCACGTGTCGGTGCTCACCACCACTATCAGAGCGCTGAAGATGCACGGCGGAGGACCCAAGGTGGTGGCCGGGCTGCCGTTGCCCGAGTCGTACACCAAGCAGGACCTCGGACTGCTCGAGAAGGGCCTGCCCAACCTGCTGCACCATATCAACACCATCAGGACATCGGGCATCAATCCGGTGGTATGCATCAACACTTTCCATACCGACACCAGCGATGAAGTTGCCATGGTAAGGAAGGCTGCCGAGGGGGCCGGAGCGCGCTGTGCTGTCTCCGCTCACTGGGCCAAAGGCGGAGAGGGCGCCCTGGAGCTGGCGGATGCGGTTATAGACGCGTGCAACGACACCAATGATTTCAAGTTCCTGTACCCCATGGAAATGAAACTACGGGAGCGGGTCGACAAGATCGCCAAGGTGGTGTATGGAGCCGACGGTGCGTCCTGGACCCCCGATGCCGAGGCCAAAGCCAAGATGCTCGAGGCCGACCCCAAGTACGATGACTACGCCACCATGATGGTGAAGACCCACCTGAGCCTGACGCACGACCCCAGTGTAAAGGGTGTCCCTAAAGGGTGGACTCTGCCTATCCGCGATGTGCTGATTTACTCCGGAGCCAAGTTTCTCTGCCCCTGCGCCGGCACCATTAGCCTGATGCCCGGTACCAGCTCCAACCCTGCCTTCAGGAGGGTGGACGTCGATACTAAGACCGGCAAGGTACAGGGCCTCTTCTAGAGGACAACAAGCCCAGGCCAGGATCTGGCCTGCGGTCAACACGGCTGCTAGGTCGCCGGTGAAAGACAAGAGCGTTTCCCTGACCATTGATGGCAGAGAGATAAGAGCCGCCCCTGGAGAGAAGATCCTATGGGCGGCTCTGGACAACGGCGCCTATGTCCCCAACCTCTGTGCCATTCGAGAAAGAAGAGAGCCTTTCGCTGCCTGTCGTCTATGCTTCGTGGAGATAGAAGGCAGAGAGGCACCGGTCCCGGCATGCACTACCACAGTGGCGGAAGGAATGGTGGTCAACACCAGGGGCCCATCAGCCTTGAGGCTAGCCCGCACTGCCTTCCGGTTGCTCTTGGCCAGCCACCCCGTGGACTGTGCCACCTGCCCCAAGAACGGTTCCTGTGAACTCCAGAGGATCGCCAAGCATCTGGGTGTAAGGCTCAGGACCAGGAAGTTCAGAAAGATCCTGCCCGACCTGCGCGTGGACAGCTCCAGCCCTGTCTTCAGCTACGATCCCAACAAATGTGTTCTTTGCGGAAGATGCGTTTGGGTGTGCACAGAGAAGCTCGGCATAGGAGCCATAGGCTTTGCCTATCGAGGCTTCCTCAGGGTAGTCACCACCTTTGGGGACGAGCCCATAGGTCAATCGGCATGCCAGGGCTGTGGCGACTGCGTCCGCCTGTGCCCTGTCGGCGCCCTGACGTTCAAGGACAAGAGCCAAAATACACACCACCAAAACGGGGCTATTTGACGCAGTGCTTAACGTCTGCTAATCTGTTCAACTGGCGTGGCCCATGGGATACTACCGCACACCGAAGGAGTAGCGCATGATTATCATAGGTGAAAACATACATGTCATAGCCAAGACAGTCTCCACAGCCATAGCAGACCGGGACGCCAGGGTCATCCAGGACCTCGCCAGAGCTCAGACTGAGGCCGGGGCGGACTACATTGACTTGAATGTGGGCCCCATGAGGAAGAATGCCGAAGAGACCATGCAATGGCTGGTCAGCACAGTGCAGGATGCTACCGAACTGCCCTTGTCTCTCGATACTATGAATCCCATAGCTATGGAGGCAGGCTTGAAAGTCTGCCGGGCCAGGCCGTTGCTCAACTCCGCCTCGGGGAAGACCGACTCCAAGGAACAGATGCTCCCTCTGGCCAAGAAATACAACTGCGATGTGGTGATTTCCGTGATGACGGACAAGGGAATGCCGCCGGATGTGGAGCTGAAGGTGGACAGCATCATGGATACAGTGGCCTATGCCAACGAGCTTGGCATCCCTAATGAGGATATCTGGGTCGACCCCATAATCCTGCCCGTTAGCACCGCTGGCGAAGGACAGGGCTTCGCCAAGGTATCTCTGGAGTTCATTTCCATACTCGAAGACCTCCTGCCCGGGGTGAAGTCAACAGTAGGGCTTTCCAACCTATCCAACGGCGTGCCGGATGAACTCAGGCCTATCCTTAGCCGTACTTACCTGGTCATGCTCGAAAGAAACAAGCTGTACTCCGCCATAGCCGATCCACTGGACAGAGAGTTCATGAGGCTTGTCAGGGGAGAGATACCGCAGGTCACTGAGCTTATCCATAAGGCTATGGATGGGGAGAGCATCGACCTCCCTTCCCTGTCCAAGGAAGAGGCGGATTATGTAAAGACCGCTCAGGTTATTATGGGGCAGACTCTCTATTCCGATGCCTGGCTCGAGAGTTAAGGAGGTAAGTTAAGTATGGAATATCACGCTCCGGTTGAGGCCCATTCTGGAGTAGTCAGAGAGGAGACCATCGGTAATGGAGGCAAAGCCCTCAAGATAGGGGGTGAGAATATTCTGCCCTTCCACTTCTTCGATGAAGGGTCGAATCCCAATCCCCCGAAGTTCGCTCTGGAAATACTTGACATGGAGCCTGTGGGATGGCCGGAGCACCTGCTGGAACCCTTCAAGGACGTAGTATCCAATCCGGTTAAATGGGCCAACAAATGTGAAGGCTTTGGGGCAGACGCGGTCTTCCTCCGTCTCGTAAGTACGGACCCTGCAGTGAACGATAGCCCCGCCGATCAAGCGGCAGCACTGGCCAAGACTGTAGCCGAGTCAATAGGGGTACCCCTGATTGTGTATGGCTCTGGAGACGACAAGAAAGATGCCGAAGTGCTGCCCAGGGTTGCCCAGCTATGTAGCGGCATGAATCTGCTCATTGGCCCGGTAGTCAAGGAGAACTATGAGGTCGTGGGCCGGGCAATCCTGGAGCACGGACACCGGGCCAGCGCCCTTACCCCCTTGGACATCAATCTACTCAAGGAACTGAATGTGAAACTGGGCCATTTCTTCCCTGCCGAACGGATCGTTATCGACCCGGAGTCCGCGGCATTGGGCTACGGCATGGAATATAGCTTCTCTCTCATGGAAAGGGTGAAACAACTGGGAGTTATCGTCAAGGACAACATGACACAGATGCCCATAATCGCTGATTTGGGGGCGGAGTGCTGGAAGACCGGTCAAGCCATGCAAGACAGAGAGCAGGGTCTCTTATGGGAGGGCATCACCGCCCTTTCCCTTCTTATGGCCGGAGCGAACATCCTCGTCTTGCGGCATCCCGAAACCCTGAAACTGATCAAAGAAATTATGGAGGTACAATAGACAAATGGCACAAGTAGCGGAAAAGAAGCTCCATACCAAACTCGACGAGATTCACGAATTGATAAAGGCCGAGATTCCCTGGGAGCCGGTAGGACCTACTCCCATGCCAGAGGTCCCGGACCTCAGAAACTGGGACAGAAGGCTGCTGAAGACGTATGCGCCCTGGTACGCCCCGTTCTGCGATGTGTGTGCTCTCTGCACCTACGGCAAGTGCGACCTCACGGGCGGCAAGAGGGGAGCCTGCGGCATCGATCTGTCAGCTCAGCAGGGACGACTCATACTCCTGGCCTGTTTGATGGGCTGCTCTGCCCACGCTGCCCACGCAGGGCACATTCTGGAATTCCTCACTGAGAGGCACGGGCCGGACAAGAAGATAGACCTGGGCCCGTTCATCGAGATCGAGGCTCCAAACATACGGACGGTTGTGGGCCTAAAACCTGAAACCCTGGCAGACCTCAAGACAGCCATCGAGTACGTCTACAAAGAGATCACCCATCTGCTTGACTCCACCCATACCGGGCAGGAAGGAAGCTACCTGGACTACGAATCCAAAGCGCTGCATGCCAGCATGCTGGACCACGTAGGAATGGAGGTGGCGGACCTGGCTCAGATCGTTGGCTTCGGTTATCCCACCTCTGTCGCCGATGTGCCGTTGGTGGAAATGGGATGGGGCGCCATAGACAAGACCAAGCCCGTCATTCTGGTCTCAGGCCACAACCCGGCCACTTCCACGGTGGTAATCGATTACCTGCGGGAGAACAACCTCGAGGATAAGGTCGAGGTATGCGGCGTGTGCTGCACTGCTCTGGAGACAACCAGGTACTCGGATAGGGCCAAGATCGTGGGCCCTCTTTCCCGCCAGCTCTTCTTCATCAGGGCAGGCATCGCCGATGTCATAATGACCGACGAACAATGTATTAGAACCGATACCCCCCAGGAGGCATCAAAGGTCGGCTCGCTGGTCATTGCCTGTCTGGACAAGGCGATGTACGGGCTGGAGGACGCCACCGACATGGACACGGATGAGATCGTCAGGCGAATGCTCGACAACAAGGAGCACTTCGCCATACTTGACTCCCCCAAGGCAGCCGAGGTGGCCGTCAGGGTCGCTATGGAAATAGCTCCCCAGCGGAGAAAAGCGTGGGTGACCTCCGAGGAAGCTGTGGAACTGGCCAAGAAGTGCACCAACTGCGGCATTTGTGAGCAGGTCTGTCCCAACCTCTTCTCCATAGGCGATGGCATAACCGAGGTGGCCAAGGGCAACTTCGACCTCATAAAGAAGCAGTTCAACCTGTGCATTGGCTGCGGAAAATGCGAGCAGGAATGTCCCAACCACGTCCCCATCTTCAAGATAATGCAGGTAGGAGCCAGCATGGACACCTGGAAGGCCAGGGTAGGGCGCGGGCCGGTTATGGATACGGAGATTAGAAACGTTGGGGCGCCGATAACCCTGGGCACGATCCCCGGCGTCATTGCCCTGGTGGGCTGCTCCAACTACCCCGACATAGATGACATCGCCGACATGGTGGAAGAGTTCGCCAAGAGAAAGTACATCGTGGTCCTCACCGGCTGCGCAGCTATGGTTGCCGGGATGAAAAAGGACGCCGACGGATTGACTGTGTATGAGAAATACCCGCCCGATTTCGATGGCGGTGGCGTGGTTAATATCGGCTCCTGCGTCTCCAACGCCCACATCTCCGGCGCGGCCATAAAGATAGCCAGCATCTTCGCCGGACTCCCCTTGAGGGCAAACTACGAAGTATTGGCTGACTATGTTCTCAACCGGGTGGGAGCCTGCGGCGTCGCCTGGGGCGCTATGTCCCAGAAGGCAGCTTCCATCGGGACTGGGTTCAACAGATTGGGCGTCCCCGTAGTGCTGGGCCCTCACTCATCCAAGTACCGGAGACTGTTCCTCTCCCGGAAGGAGGACGACGACTGGAGTGTTATGGACGCCCGCAAGAGGGAGATCGTGGACACTGGAGAGCCTTCCCCCGAGCACCTGGCCTATGTGGCCGAGACCAAGGAGAAGGCCATGGTGATGATGGCAAAGCTCTGCATCAGGAAGAACGATACCCCGCAGG
>Ga0315537_1000111_pt1 | contig 52487 bp, 74 predicted proteins | sample SalMarSW160270MG_FD_203091 | JGI IMG/M metagenome (GOLD analysis project Ga0315537, IMG submission 203091) | Salt marsh sediment microbial communities from the Plum Island Ecosystem LTER, Massachusetts, United States - Salt Marsh Sediment SW1602-70 ... | reverse complement strand
GACCCCGTGCACCTTTACTACAACTTGACAGTGAATTCGGGGTTGGCTTGTGTAGGATAGGTGGGAGGCTATGAAGTTCCGACGCCAGTTGGGATGGAGCCATCCTTGAAATACCACCCTGGTTATCTCTTGGTTCTAACCCGGTCCCGTTATCCGGGACGGGGACACTGTCTGGTGGGTAGTTTGACTGGGGCGGTCGCCTCCCAAAAGGTAACGGAGGCGCGCTAAGGTTCCCTCAGGCTGATTGGAAACCAGCCGTTGAGTGTAAAGGCATAAGGGAGCCTGACTGCGAGACCCACACGTCGAGCAGGGACGAAAGTCGGCCTTAGTGATCCGGCGGTTCCGTATGGAAGGGCCGTCGCTCAACGGATAAAAGGTACGCCGGGGATAACAGGCTTATCTCCCCCAAGAGTTCACATCGACGGGGAGGTTTGGCACCTCGATGTCGGCTCATCGCATCCTGGGGCTGGAGAAGGTCCCAAGGGTTCGGCTGTTCGCCGATTAATAGCGGTACGCGAGCTGGGTTTAGAACGTCGTGAGACAGTTCGGTCCCTATCTGCCGCGGGCGTAGGATATTTGAGGGGAGCTGTCCCTAGTACGAGAGGACCGGGATGGACGAACCTCTGGTGTACCAGTTGTGGCGCCAGCCGCACCGCTGGGTAGCCATGTTCGGAAGGGATAACCGCTGAAGGCATATAAGCGGGAAGCCCCCCCCAAGATGAGATATCCCTCCCTGATGGCAACATCAGGGGTAAGACTCCAGGAAGACCACCTGGTTGATAGGCCGGATGTGTAAGTCCAGTAATGGACTGAGCTAACCGGTACTAATCAGTCGAGCGGCTTGACCACTAACTTTATGCCTCAAGACCGTAACCCTTATCCCTATGTGGTTTATAGTTTGCAAAGTGTTTTTTGCAACCGTTATCTCTAAGTGCTTAATAGATTGCAAAGAACACGTTGCAGCGTGATTTTTTGGTTTCCGGTGACCATAGCGGAGGGGAAACACCCGTCACCATTCCGAATACGGCAGTTAAGCCCTCCAGCGCCGATGGTACTGCCCCCTGAGGGGTGGGAGAGTAGGCCGTTGCCGGGAACTTATTATTATGAAAGGGGGTCAGGACAACAAGAAGCAGTTTCTTGCGTTCTGGCCCCTGTGTGCGTTGAGCGGGAATAACTCAGCGGTAGAGTGCGACCTTGCCAAGGTCGAAGTCGCGGGTTCAAATCCCGTTTCCCGCTCCAAAGGCGGCGTGGCCAAGTGGTAAGGCGACGGTCTGCAAAACCGTTATTCACCGGTTCAAATCCGGTCGCCGCCTCCACATGATTTCGAGGGGTTAGGCTATTTTGCCTAACCCCTTTTTCTTTTCTTAAGAATGATAGTACGACTGACCACAATTCAAGGTTATGCTTGACAATATCCCTATTTTCACCTAATTTTTGCATATATTTCTCAGGGCCCTCAGTAATTCAACAACATAACCTCTAACCTGTAACCTTCTGGAGTGAGGATGAAAAAAATAGGTTGCCAGAAGGTGCTGATAATGAGCCTCGGAGGGGTTCTGTCTGCTTTCTCGAAGGCTTTTTATTGTAGTTCCTGATAGATTAACGTAGGAAGGAGGAGATTATGCTTAAAGGGTTAATACTCGTTTTTATGTTGGTTTGCGCCGGTTGTGCCACCACTGTCAACCAACACGACCTGGCGGTAAGCTGTCCCAACGGAGAGTCTTTTTACAAAAAAGATTATGCCCCTTTAGATTTCCCCGATGAAATATTTGCTGAATATAGTTGCAAGAGGAGCAAGGTTTATCTCTATGATTTAAACGGCGATGGTATCAATGATATTGTATGGAATAGTTATTATGATAAAAAAGACAAAGCAGAGGCGTGGTGGGTTCTCAGAATATTGGACAGTGAAGGGAGCAAAGCCACGACCTGGGCATTTTTAAAAAACATCGACGGGGTAGCGACAGTTATTTGGGAAAATAAGAAACTAGAAAAACAGCAAAGAGAATGGTTAAAAGGAGTTATTCAATCAATAAATGAAGCACTTGCTGCACAATAAAAATAAAGGATCATTTGTTTCGAGGATTGAATATACTAATTCCAGGTTGGGGTGAAGCAGTACGTGACTCAAGAGCCAAACCCTTAACCCCAAAGAAGTTGTCAGTATTGAGGGATTAGCCATCTTAAAATGTATAAGTTAGGTCACAGTCTTGATTCGGGGCAACGATGTCCACAGAAGAAGAACCTGACGTAGCTGAGATTGCGGATGCAATTTTTAATTATTTATCGGGGAACACCGATACGGCGGATTCCGAGGAAGTTATCGCTCAATGGCTGAAGCAGCACGGGTTTTCTGCGGGGTTAGAGCACACGAGGCGGGCATTAGAGTATCTAAAATCAGTCGGTTTGGTCATAGAATCGCCCGGACGCCATGGCAAGACGTTGTATAAAAGTGCATATGCCAGCACAGGAGAGATTTAGAAGGTAGGGTCATGAGAAGTAAAAGATGGTGGAGTTCTTTGATTTTCATAAGCTTGGCTTTGCTCATATTCAATTCACCCGCGTTCTCATTTAAAGACACCCAGGAAAGCAGTGAAACCCTCCGTGGCGTGACACCGGTTTATGTGGTTATTGAGGGCATAACACCTGAGCTTGAACAGAACGGGATGAATACAAAGCAGCTCAAAGCGGCAGTGGAAATTCAGCTCAGACAGGCGGGGATACATGTAATTGCCACCGTGGAAGAAAAAGGCTCTGCAGAGTCCTTCCCTGCAGGGCTTTACGTGAGAATTAACGCCTTAAAATCCGGTATGCTCAAAAGCGGATTTGACATTGACTATTACGCTATAAGTATCAGTGTTGAGCTAATTCAACGTTGCCTTCCTCTGACGCACGAGTCTTTATCAAGAATGTCGGAAAAAAATGTTGACCCTTCGTATATATCTTCTCAGTCGGCATTGGCATGCACCTGGTCAACAAGTAATATCTACTTGGCAGGGGAAGAACGGTTAATGGATATAAGGGAATGTGTACAAGACCTTGTTGGCCACTTCATAAAGGCTTACTTATCTGTTAACCCAAGGAAGTAGTAGGCATTGAAGATATAACCATCGCAAAATGTACGAGATAGAGGTATTGCTTGAGGTGCTTGTTACGAAGGGACTGGGTTTGGACCGATACAAGAATCTTTAAACTCAGCAGTTCTGCAGCAATAGTGATAGCCCAAAAGACAACAACGAGGAGAAAAGCCTATGAATTTGGAAAAGCTTCATGAGATGGGTACAAGGCTAGAGCGTTGGTTGCGGATGCGCGTGCATCCCATCGCGATCAAGCTGCTTAAGAACGAGCAGGATATTCCACAAGACACGATAATCCCCTCGCGTGATTTGGGGAAAAGGATCAATCTGTGCCAGGCCTTTTCTATGGCTCAGCGCAATGGTGAAAGTATTACCATGTTTAAGAAGGACAATTGGTGTTTTGAGCCGATTATCGGACTTGGTTTTGCGGAACGTATTCCAAAATTTTTATCAGGATACCATCGCTATCCCGACAGTGTTCGGGACCAAACAGCGGCTGCGGAATGGTGTCGGAATATGCCGCACCTTGAATATGGCCTTTATTCGGGTTTGTCCATGGCTCCGATTACTACGTGCAATTTCATGCCCGATGTCATCGTCATGCATATCAACGGCATGATGGCCAGCCAGCTTTTGATCATAAAAAATTGGATTGACGGCAAAGATGTCCATTGTCAATTATCCGGACATGCAGGATGTGTATACGCTATTGTGCCAACTGTTTTGAAGAGAGATTGCAATGTGGCTATACCGTGTCGCGGAGACAGACAGGTTGCCATGGCACAAGATGATGAGATATTTTTTTCATTGGTTCCGGAAATATTACCCGATTTCATAGAAGGGATTGATATCCTGGAACAGAATGATTGGGGAATCCCTATGAAGCATTTTCTGAAGGAAGAAGTGGAGATGCGGCCGAAATATATGGAGATGGCAGAACTTCTCGGAATGAAAGTGAGGTAATGGAGTAGTAATACAATACAACTGGAAATTCGAGAAAAAAGATAACCAAGAGGAGGCATAGACCGATGAATAGTTCTCCCAAACGCATACAAGGCTTGTTTCTTGTTCTGGACCGCAGGGTTGATGAAGGTTTGGAAAACTGGAGGAATGAGTTGCTCAAAAGAGATATGCCCGCAGTGATATTATTGGACGATTCTACGATAGATAATAATACTGAACTGGTCCAACGTATCTCTCGGGATCATTTTGATATCGGATGCTGTTATAATGAACGTCCTTTTTGGGATACGGATTATGATACGCAGAATGAAATAATGAGCCGAATAGCAGAGACATACCAATCGTGTACACAAAGCCCTTTACGAATTTTTAGTTCAAAATTTTTCGCTTATACTGAAGACACGCTTAAGATCGCGAATAAGCTTGGGATACAATACATTCCAGCGCGCGGCACCCAAGGCGTGAAGTCAGTCGTCTACCAGCCTGAGGAATATTCGGTGAAGATCATATCGGTGAGCAACGTCCCTTCAAAAAAAATGGGTACCGGCTCATTATGTGATATCTCCTTATGGAGCAGGACTGAAACCCCGCAAAGCTTCCAAGGTATCCTCGAACAGATTCATGAGGAAAAAATTGTTCTCGTAGCCCAGACGAGCCTGAGCGGTGTGAAGTTGAACTGGTGGAATGTGTATCAGGATTACTTTGAAAGCAACAGCGTTGACTGGCAAACGTTAGACGAATTTACAACTGATACAATGGTATTACCTGTTACAAAAATCCCAGTCAATACCAGCGTTGATTATAGAAATCCCCAGCCGTTAATTCCCCTGGAGAATGAAACGGATCTTCCCCATGAAGGGGAATAACTTGAGGTCAAACCTACATTATGCATGACATTTAGATAGGCAAAAGATGGCTTTCAGCAAACTTGGTATTTTAGCCCTTCTAATTTATAGTCTTGTAGCTCAATTAATTCTTATCCCAAAAATTAGAAGAATTTGTAGGAAACTGCATTGTGAGCCTCCAACATTGCATATTCTTGTATTTTTTGAATATGTATGGAAGCAAAGTAGAAAGCCTAATAAAGAAGAATTAAAATCTGTAGCCAATAAATTTTTTTTGTCTATAATTTCATTTTTAAGTTTTATTCTATTAGTATTTCTTTTCGCTTCAAAATAGTAAAACTAGGGTGCGGGTTTTTTCCTCATTTTTCTTTTCTAACTTATTAAAGTAATATGAATTATAAGACCTTCCTGTTCCTGGGGAACATTTTAGGGGCAAACTTGTCTAATAACTCAGAAGGCACCCCTCTGCTAATCCAGCTTTTTGAAAGGGCCGTTTGTATTGTCTGGGGAGGGGTAATGTAGTAGGGTACATTTTATGTTTTTAGGAGAGGAGGACAAGACAATGAAAAAGAAGACCGTGGTATTTTTCATCGGAGTGATGCTCCTGGCATGGTGTGGCCTGTATGGAGGGTTGCATGGAGGGGCGTATGCTGCTGAGACGACAGACAACAAGAGTCAATTAACGGTTCCGTGGGATGAGTTCAAGCGATTGCTGCGTCTTGATGAAGATAAAGATGAGATTATCCTTTCATGGGAGATATTTCAAAAGCTCCTGGCTCAGACCGGGACAGAAACCAACCCGGCCTATACCTTAAAAGAGGGGAATGTTGTGCTCACCCGCGCCGAATTCAAAAAGCTGGTGGATCAGATGAAACCACCTACTCGCCCAACCATCGCGCCGCCTCCCTTTGATTATTTGATAACGAAGGTTATCTACTCAGGGAAAATGAGGAAAAATAATACTGCATTTACCGGGACGTTCACGGTGCACGTCTTGAAAAAAGATGTCTATCTAAAAATACCGCTCCTCCACAGCAGCGTCGCCTTGGAGGATGTCCAGGTAGGGGGTGAACAGGCACTCGTGGTGAGTGAAGGGGGGTATCATAAGATCGTCCTTTCGAAACCAGGCGAATATGTGGTACGGGCTGCGTTTTCCCTGAAATCAGCGGTTGACCAAGGTCCACACAAGGTTGATCTTGCCATTCAGCAAACCCCCATTACCCTTTTCAGACTTGAGATGCCGCTGAAAAATATTGACGTGGAGATCCCGCAGGCGCAGCAGGTGCTGACAAGCGAGAAGGGGGGTACCACCTTCGTATCCGCGACTATTACTCCGGGGAATGCTATTAGTGTCCGATGGAGGGAAAAGGTCAGCGTTGCAAAAAAGATCCCTCCCAAGCTGTATAGTGAGATATATCATCTTGTTTCTATTGAAGACGATGCGTTGAAAGTTAATTCGGACATCAATTACACGATCCTTCACAGCGAGGTCAATGGTGTCAGGCTGGCAATTCCGGATGATGTTACCGTACTGCAAGTGTCAGGTGAAGGCGTTGGAGAGTGGCAGGAGGTTGAACAAGGGGATCAGCGTCTGCTCCTGATACCGTTTACCTATGGCAAAAAGGGGGCAGTGACGGTGAGAGTTGCATCTGAAAAGCCCTTGTCTGATGAAGGGCTGCCGAATGCGTTTGCAGGGATACGGGTTCTCGACACGGTGCGCGAAACGGGTTTTGTCGGTATTGAGCTCAACACGAGTGCCGAAGTCCAAGTTACTGAGAAGGAGGGCCTTGACGAAGTCGCGGTGCAGAAGCTGCCTCCTGCGCTGTATAATAAATCCGTGAAGCCGCTCATCTTCGGCTTTAAATATCTGAAGCATCCGTATAGCCTCGTACTTGACGTTAAGAAGCACGAAAAGATTGCCGTACCGATTGCGGCCATTGATTCCGCCAGTGTGGTCACGCTCTTTACGGAGGATGGCAAGGTCGTCCATCGGTTGGTCTATAACATCAGAAACAGCTCAAAACAGTTCCTGGAGATCCAGCTCCCTGAAGAGGCGGATGTGTGGAGCGTGATGGTCGGCACCGAGCCGGTTGAGTCATCAATCAGTGCAGAGGGAAAGCTCCTCGTGCCGCTCATACGGTCCCGTTCGGTGGACAATCGCCTCAATACCTTTCCTGTTGAGATCATCTATTGTTTGGTGGCAGAGCGGTTCTCACTCCTCGGCTTGCGAAACTCCAAACTCCCTGAGGTTGACTTACTGATAAGCCAGCTTATGTGGTCCGTGTATCTCCCGAATGATTATTCATACGTCCATTTTCGCAGTACCCTAGAGAAAGAAGAGATCATCCGAGGGCTGAATATCTTCGCCGGTGCACAGCGACAGTATGATGAAAAGGCGATGAAAGAGGTTTTGACGTCAGGGGAGGAGCGTGAATCTGATGCGATGCGCAGGGACAGCCTTAAAAAGGTTTATAAGGGAAAGGACTACGAGAGTAAATTTAGAAATGTTCCGATGCAGGAAGAGCAGATAGTTAGCCAATTCGATGCCGAGATCGGGTTCAGCGGCCGTCTGGAAGGCCTGGCCCAGGAGGTAGCCCCAGCCGCCGCACCGAGGGGCGCAGGCGCCACCGGTATCTTGCCCATTCAGATACAGGTGCCGACCGGAGGGCAGGTCTATCGATTTGCCAAGACGATTATTAAACCTGAGGATCCGCTTGTCGTCAGCGTTACCTATACTCAGTCCTGGCTTACAAAGCTGATCAAGTGGTTCATTATCGTGTTGATTCTATGGATACTCTATCTCAAGAGAAAGACGGTGACAAGGGTCTTGCGTTGGTTTACAGAAAAAGTAAATGCGATAAAAACTTGGTATAAAAAGCATGAGAAAACTATTCAGAAATCCGCCCGGTCTCCTGTCACACCGTTTGTCCTGTTCGGCCTGTTTATCGTATTTTCGTTTGTCTCCAAGCTCTTGACGCTCCTGGCCCTCTTTCTTTTCTTGGTGAGTGTGGGATACTACATTTTCCGCTACCGGAAGAAAAAAACTAAGGTTCGATCAAGGCCAAGAAAGAGGGGTCAGAGCAGAAGAACGAGGAAGTAGTGCTGTACGGTTTTTGATAGAGAACGATTGGTTAGACATAGATCAAAGCTATTCTTTTTTCTGCGGTCCATTGAAAAACCTCGGCCCCCTTTGTGAGGGGGCCGAGGTTTTTTGTACGCCCTATTTCTCTTGAGGTAAGGCTCTCGATGCCTTTTTGAGAATCGCCTTATCGTTCCGTCACTGTATCCTTACCCGCGTTGCCTTGAGATACCCTTTGTCATATACGTAGTATACTTTGACTGTCTCGCCCGAAGTGGGCCACCGAGGAGAGAATCTAGTACGCCATCCCACATAGAAGGTGTATGTCTTACCGGTGGTGAGGCTTTTGACCCGTATCGCTTTTCTGACTGGCCCCACGTTAATACTCGTGACCTTCCCATACACGGCATTGCGGGAAATTTCCCCCACGGTTCCAGCCTTTTCTTGATCGACTTTAAAGAAGCGGGTATTTTGGAGAAAGCCGATGAGGAGGAGCAGTGCTACTATTACCCCTACTATAATGAGGATTTGTTTCTGTTTTTTACGGGTAAGGCGCAGTCCTTTAGTTTTCCTGCTCCCCGTGCTCCTCTTTTTTCTGCTCGTACTGGTCCTCCGAGTACTCGGCCGTCTGGTACTGGTCTTTTTCCTGCTTGTACTTGCTCTTCTGGTACTTGTTTTTCTCGTCCCTGTTCTTCTTGAGCTTGCTCTCTTGGTACGCGCCATGCCGGCCTCCTGAGAGTATTTTCGGTATGTTATATCAAAGTGTCAGAAGGATGTCAATTTAATCGGCATAAGGAGGAGCAATGATTTTCATTGCTGCTTCTTGGTGGCTGCTTCAGCTTTGCGCAGAAATTCCTCGGCGGTCATGATCCGAAAGAGGGGATAGAGGGCGAATTTACGATAATTCTCAATCGTGGTTTCGTGGACCTCGCGCTTATGGGCGGTACAACAGTCCTCGAGAAGGATAGCACTGAAGTCGTGGCAGAGGGCATCCATAGCGGTCATCAGGACGCAGACATTGGTTGTAATACCACCTACCACTACCGTATTGCAGCCCCATGTTCGCAAGGTTTGGTCGAGGTCGGTTTTGAAGAAGGCGCTGAAGCGCCGTTTCGGCAGTATGATGTCCTCTTCGTGCACTTCCAGCTGATCAGTGACCTCTGCGCCTTCGGTCCCCCGGATTGAATGGGGTTTCATCTTGCCTCTGAAGATGAAATCGTCGGGCAAGAAGGAGTCACAGGCGAAGATGATGGGAATCCCCAACGCCCGCCCCTGTTGCAAGAGGTAATTGATCCGTGGGATAAGGGGCTGCGCTTCTTGGGTAATCGGGAGTCGGTGTTCTTTACGGAAGCTGTCCTTTACCATATCGACGATGATGATGGCAGGTCGCATGATGCATTACCCTCCCTCATTGATATTGAAGACACGGCGGGCATTTGCTGTGGTGATGGCCGCCACTTCTGCCATATCCTGCCCCCGAATCTGGGCGATGGTCTCAGCGGTGAATCGCACGAAGGCGGGCTCATTCCGCTTGCCCCGGTGCGGCACGGGGGCGAGAAAAGGGGCGTCAGTCTCTATAATAAACCCCTCCGAAGGCAGCCCCTTTACCACCTCGCGCAGCCCCTGGGCCTTCTGAAAGGTGATAACCCCTGGGATGGATATGACAAAGCCCATATCCAGATATCTTTGGGCTGTTTTCGCATCTCCGGAAAAGCAGTGGATTACCCCTCCCTGCTCCCCAGCCCGCTCCTCCTGAAGGATGGAGATGGTCTCCTGGGTTGCGGAGCGGCTGTGGATGACCAGGGGGAGTCCCAGCTCTTTCCCTATCTGTATCTGTTGGTGGAATCTCTCCTTTTGGATAGCCGGGGGGGAGAGGTTGCGGAAGAAATCGAGGCCGATTTCCCCCCAGGCCTTCACCTTTGGGTGGCGGGCGAGGTCCTGCAGGTCGCCCAGTTCCTTTTTCCCTACCTCGGCGGCATGGTGGGGATGAATCCCTATGATGGCGAAGATGTGTGGATATGCCTCAGCGATTTCCAGCGTCTTTATACAGCTGGCAGGTTCGATGCCAACCGTCAGGATGGTGGTTACCCCTGCCTCCGTGGCCCTCTGGATCACGCGGGGGAGGTCTTTCTCGAACTCGGGCAAATCAAGATGGGCATGGGTATCAATTAACATCAATTCCTCGTGCCTTTTAGCGTGAGACATCTTCTGGTGGACCTGCACGTTGAGGGCAAAAGAGGTGAGAAACGCTCATTGTTCTATTGTTACCTGCGTTGCCCTCATAAGGGTTTCGTCATTGAGATGATATACTTTTACTCGCTCTCCGATGGAGGGATAACGCTGCGGGTGATAACTGGTATGCCACCCTACAAAAAAAGTATATACCTTGCCGGTATGCAGGCTTTGTAACGTTATCGTTCCGCGACGGGTCTCCCTTATGTGGGTTGCCATGATTTTCCCATACACGGCATGAGAGGCTATCTCCCCCGAGGTCTTTTCTCTTTCGATACTGATCTCCTCGCCAGAGCGCCCGAACTTTATTCTCACACCCCTTTTATCTCCGCCGGGGAGTATGACCAGCAAGAAAGCGATAAAGATGAGTCCACTCACGATCCCCGCTATGAAACGCTTGTTTTTCGGAATGTGAGCACGGAGGGAACCCTTCGGCTTCTCCCCTTTTTTCGCCCGGGGGAGGCGCTTTCCACAGTGTTTACAGGCACGTTCAGTTGAGGGAATTCGCTTTCCACATGTGGGACACTTCATCCTCCCGCCTCCTGAGCGGATTGTTGCGTCTTTATATCAGACCGGTTGAGGGATGTCAAACCATCTCCCTGTTGTCCTCTGGTATTTGTCCTTGACAAACGAGGGGGTTTTCTAGGAGATTACTATACAGTGAAAAGGACGAAGCTGACCTTCCTCCTAGAGGGAGGGTATATTCTTATCAGAGGAGGCTAGCATGAGTGCGGATTTCTTTAGCAGGCGGTTTTTGGGTGCCATCTCCTTTCTTACCATTTTCCCCCTTTCGGAACGGGAGGAAGATGCTGTTGACTCCTTGGCCTATTTCCCCCTGGTGGGCTTTTTGCTGGGATGCCTCCTGTGGGTATGCGCCCATGCCTTTGAGGAGGCTTTTTACGCGGCGATCAATGCCCTGTTCATCGTATCGATTTTAACCATCTTGACGAGGGGGCATACGCTTGACGGCTTTTCCGCTACCCTCGATGGTTTGGCCAGGGGGAAGGATGCGGGGGAAATACGGGCAATAATGCGGGAGCCTCAACGAGGGAGCTTCGGGGTAATGGGCCTTGTTTTGGCCTTGCTTGCCAAATATCTCCTCATCAGCCACTTGATCGATGCCGGGAGTTTTCACTCCCTCCTGTTTTTCCCTACCTTGGGGAGGTGGTCAATGGTCTGTTTGGCATGGTTCTACCCCGCCTCACAGGAAGAGGGCAGAGTGGGTTATCCCACCTCGCGAGATTTCTTGTGGGCGACGGGGATCACACTACTATGCTCAATCCTCACGCATGGCTTAGTTGGGCTGGGGATTATGGTTCTGGCATGGGTCCTCATCTATGGTATTGGCCACTACTGTGTCAGAAGGATAGGGGACATCACGGCACAGGTCATGGGAGCAAGTGTGGAACTCATCGAGATCCTTGCACTGGCTCTTCTTGTGGCCCTGCTGGGGGGCCTCTGAGTTTATATCTTATCCTGTGAGTTGGTGAGATCATGCTCTTGCCGTAGTGGGTATATGGAGTTGCGACCAGGAGGTTTCTGTTGGTGCAATTATTACGAAAAAGCCCGTTTTGCTCGCGGTGATCAAACATAACCTAATCCTGATTATACCCCCTTTCCCCTCTATTTGCTTTATTTGACCGATTTTGATAAGGTATGAGGCCGCCGAGGAGAGAGGAGCACCTATGGGCAGTTGTAAGATGGCCATTCTGGGGGCAGGGAATCTGGGCACCACGTTGGCCTTAATGATGTGTGAGAAGGGGCACCGCGTTACCCTTTGGACGATTGAGGGAGATGTGGCAGAGGCCATAGCGGTGGGGAGGGAAAATTCCCGATACCTGTCAGGGCACTACATCCCTCCCGAGATCGATGTTACCATGGAGATGGCCGAGGCCTTACAGGGGGTGGACATTGTAGCCCTCACTATCTCCTCACATGCTGTGAGAGAAGTCTCCCGCCTTATGGCCCCCCATATTGCAACGGGGGTTACTGTGGTCGATTTTGCTAAGGGGATGGAGGTGGAGACCGGTCAACGCATGTCCGAAGTGATCGAGAATGAGGTCCCTCCTGAGAAGAGGAATGGAATCGTAGCCGTTTCAGGTCCCTCTATCGCCTCAGAATTGGTGCGCAAGCTCCCCACAGCGGTGGAGATCTCTTCCAAGGATCCTGTCTGTGTCCAGATGGTCAAGGAGGTTTTTGAGACACCCTTCTTCAGGCTCTCCATCAATGAGGATTTGGCGGGCGTAGAATTGGGAGGGGTCTTCAAGAATGTCTTCGCTATAGGTGCGGGGATCTGTGATGGACTGAATATGGGGGTGAATACCAAGGCCTCTTTCATTACCAAGAGTCTGCAGGAGCTTTCAATGCTGGGGAGCGCTCATGGTGCCCAGCCACTTACCTTTATGGGGCTTGCAGGGTTAGGAGACTTGATTGTTACGTGTACGAGTGAATATAGCCGCAACAGGAGGTTTGGTGAGAAGATAGGGGATGGACTTTCCATTGAAGAGGCCCAAAAAGAAATAGGGCAGGTGATTGAGGGGATCAGGGCTACCAAAGTCGCCTACAGGGCGGGTATGGATTTTCATCTGGAGCTTCCTATTGTTGAGCAGATCTATCGCGTCCTGTATGAGGAGGGGGATCCGCGCGAGGCTGTTTACCAATTTATGGTTTGAACGGTGACAGCAGAAAATATTGAATACTATAATTTTTCATGGTGTCTGTTTTTTTGAGCAACTATTGAATATACCGTTGCGGCAATAGGAAGGCTCAAAAACGCGGACCACTGAACCTCTCTTTGCATCGTGTATATTTTTGGGGAGCCTTGCGTAACTGCTGGGGGGATTGCTGCATGAAGAATACAAGGGGTTCTTATCCCATTACGGAATGGCCGCAGGCTGATCGTCCACGGGAGAAGCTCTTGGAGCAAGGACCGGAGTCCCTCTCTGACGCAGAGCTGCTGGCCATCATTCTGCGGACCGGGGATGGTACGAGCGGCAGGACCGCCCTCGATCATGCCCGTCAGCTCATAAAGACATTTAAGAATTTTCGCAGCCTTGCTTCAGTGACGAGCGCTGAGCTGTATAACCTCAAAGGGGTCGGCCCGGCCAAGGCGGCAGCGGTGATGGCGGCCATGGAGATTTCCCGTCGGTATGCCACGGAACGGTTTCCCCAGGGGAAGGTTTTTAGTCACAGCAAAGATGTCTTCGCCCACTTTCACCAACGTTTACGGGACAGAAAGAAGGAGTGCTTCTTCATTCTTTTGTTAGACAGCAAGAACAGGGCCATCAGAGAGGAACGGGTCTCAGAGGGGACCTTGACCAGTTCTTTGGTCCACCCGCGGGAGGCCTTTGCCCCTGCGGTCAGAGATTCTGCTGCGTCGTTGATCCTGGTGCATAATCATCCCAGTGGCGACCCTACGCCGAGCCGGGAGGATGAGGAGATCACTCGTCGTCTCGTGGAGGGGGGCACACTGCTCGGCATCGGTGTTCTGGATCACATCATTATCGGCCAGGGAGGTTACTATAGCTTCGCCGATGAAGGAAGACTGAGAGGGGATCAGTGAGATGAAAGCAAATGTTTTCCCACTGAGGACGCATACAAAGAGGCGTTTTGATCCAGAGGCTCTTACCCAGGCAGAGCTAGATATCATGAAGGAAAAGGCAGAGGCCTTGGGGCGAGTAGGGGGGAGGTTGGATGAAAGCCTACGGAGGATCAGGATCTTAGAGCAGCGGATTACGATGCTGGAGCGGGAAGGGGTCGCAGGAAGTGAACTCCCTCATGAAAGAGTTTAACCAGGTCCGCCAGAGGGCCCTGCGCTACCTTCACTACCTTATTATTCAGCGGGAGGCCATAGGGTTCCGCCGGCACGCGAATGTCAGGGGGATGTATCAAATCCCCCCTAAAAAGAGATTTATTGCGGAAGCAGCAGTACGAGAGGGTCAGCACCCATAACGATATGGCTGGGGTGGTAAGTGCTGGCATCTGTTCCTATTGCTTCCAGGTCGATGATGTTCGGTTCACTGGATACGACACCATGAAAACCTTCGTGGCGAAGGAGACTGCAGGAGGCACGGGAAGGACTATCAATGGGAGATAAATTGCAGCGGTTGCATCAATTGGTGCAGAGCAAACGCAAGGTGCTGATCGTTACCCACACCAACCCTGATCCCGACTCCATCGCCAGCGCCTATGCCCTGCGCCATCTCTTTGCCTCGTGGGGGATAAACTCCGTGCTCGTCTACGGAGGGATCATCGGGCGTGCGGAGAACAAGGCCATGATCAATAGATTGCGGATCCCGATACGGTCTATTCAAACGGTCAATCCCTTTAATTTTACGGTGGTCTCCATGGTGGATGCCCAGCCATTTGGAGGGAACGCTCCGCTCCCCCCCTCCCTTCTGCCTAGTATTGTGATCGATCATCATCCTGCGAGAAAGATCTCACGGCTCAAAGAGGTTTCCTTTGTAGATATCAGATCGGACTATGGGAGTACGTCCACCATACTGGCAGAGTATCTCATCGAGGAGGGGATTGAGCTGAATCGAAAGCTGGCAACGGCTTTGTACTACGGGATTATGTCTGATACGAGGGATTTAGGAAGAAATGCCAATGAGGTGGATGTGCGGATATCAGCTCAGCTCTATCCTAAGGTCTTGGTAAAAACCCTCTCGCAAATTGAACATCCCCGCCTCCCGAGGGAGTATTTTCGGATCCTCCAAGCAGCCCTCGAGCGGACGATGTGGTATCCTTCCAAGGGGGTCTTGATCAGCGACCTCGGAGCTATTACGGACCCTGATATGGTGCCCCTCATCGCCGATTTTTTGATCCATACAGATGGGGTGAGATGGATTCTCGTCCTCGGAGAGAGGGTCCATGAGGCATTTTTTTCCCTGCGGACGACAGGCTATCACCAAGGGAATGCCGATAGGATGGCCCGTACTCTGATTAGGGGGATAGGGGGAGGGAGCGCAGGGGGGCATGAGAATATTGCAGGGGGGCGGATGGAGTTGGCTTCCCCCCAGAGCAGAGAGGAGGTTACGAAGAAGCTGAAGGAACGGTTTCTCAAGCGCTTAGGGTGTGAGATATCAAAAGGGATTCCTTTTGTGTAAACGCGAGAGGAGGAGTGTTCTATGGAGATCAAGACAGTGAGGCTCGAGATCCCAGAGGGAAGTAATATTATTTTAGGACAGAGCCATTTTATCAAGACGGTGGAGGACCTCTATGAAGTGATCACTGGCGGGGTGTCGGGGGCAAAATTCGGCATCGCCTTTTGTGAGGCCTCAGGCCATTGCCTCATCAGATCAGAGGGGAATGACCCCGATTTGATTGCGGTTGCGCAGAAGAATGCGGCTGAGGTGGCGGCCGGCCACACCTTCCTTGTTGTGCTCAAAGATGCCTTTCCCATACATGTCTTGAACGCCATCAAGATGTGTCAGGAGGTGTGTACCATCTACTGTGCTACCGCCAACCCGGTTGAGGTGATTATCGCCCAGACTGATCAGGGGCGGGGTATTTTGGGGGTGATCGATGGTGCATCTCCCAAGGGGATTGAAGACAAAGAGGATGTGCAGTGGCGCAAGAAACTGCTGAGGGATTTCGGTTATAAGCTATGATTTCTTCTGAGGGCCCTTTTCTTTTTTCTTGGCGGGCTTTTTGCTCGCCTTTTCTTTTGCTTCCTGAACCTCTGGGGGGATGAGCTCAACGATGGCAAGGGCTGCTCCATCACCCGGACGATTTCTAGTCTTGAAGATGTGGGTATACCCCCCATTCCTGCCCGTAAAACGAGGGGCGATCTTATCAAAGAGTTTATGGGCCACCTTTTTGTTGTTGATGACGCTGAGGGCCTGACGGCGGGCGTGCAGGTCTCCCCTCTTCCCCAAGGTGATGAGACGTTCGGCAAGACTGCGTACCTCTTTGGCCTTGGCTTCGGTGGTCTCAATACGCTCATGTTCCAAGAGGGAGGTGACCATATTGCGCAGCATCATGAGGCGATGACTGCTAGTGCGGTTGAGTTTTCTTCCGGCCTTGCGGTGTCGCATGAGCTTTTCCTCAGTCCTCTTTCTCGGATTGTTCTTGAGTGGAGAGGAGACTATCTATGCTCATTCCCAACCGGAGGCCCATTCCCTCCAAGACCTCTTTTATCTCATTAAGGGATTTCCTGCCGAAGTTCTTGGTCTGTAGGATTTCCTGTTCCGTCTTTTGGACTAATTCTCTAATGGTTTGTATACTGGCATTCTTCAGGCAGTTGGCCGATCTGACTGACAACTCGAGTTCATCTACGCCTTTGGTCAGTAGCTCACGCAGCTTCTCCAATTCCCTTTTCTTTTTTTCTTCGTTATCCTCGCTGGGAAGTTCCTCTGGGAGTTCCTCGAAGTTGATAAATATGTTCAGTTGATCCTTGAGGATTTTGGCTGCGAGTGCCACCGTATCATCAGGCTTGATAGACCCATTGGTCCAGACCTCAAGGGTGAGTTTGTCATAGTCAGTGATCTGTCCCACGCGCGCATTGGTTACGGTATAATTCACCTTCTTGATAGAGGTAAAGATGGCGTCGATGGGGATGGTCCCTATCGGCATATCCTCTTCTTTGTTTCTCTCGGCGGTGACATACCCCTTGCCCATCTTTACTGTCAACTCCATCTTCAACGAGGCTCCTTTGTCGAGAATAGCGATGTGCTGCTGTGGGTTGACCACCTCTACATCGGCATCGGTAATGATGTCCGCTGCGGTGACTTCTTTTCCCCCCTTGCCCTCTATCCTCACGATCTTAGGACCGGGACCGTGCAGCTTGAAGACAACCTCCTTCAGATTGAGGATGAGATCGGTCACATCCTCCTTGACCCCGGGCAGGACAGAGAATTCATGCAGGCTTCCATCTATCTTGACCGCCGTGATGGCTGCACCCTGAATGGATGACAGTAAGATCCTCCTGAGAGAGTTTCCCAGCGTGATGCCGAAGCCTCGTTCCAGGGGTTCAGCGACGAATTTCCCGTAGTAATCGGTGAGGGTCTCCTCATCAATCTCTAGCCTTTTCGGTTTGATCAAGGCCTTCCAATTCTTCTCATGTATCTCCATAGCCCTTCAATTTCCTCCTGAGCTATACTGAATTTTTATTTGGAGTATAGCTCTACGATAAGTTGCTCTTGGATGGGAGGGGTCGTTAATTCCTCTCGATTGGGCCATCCTTTGACTATTCCCCTGAGGCTATCCTGTTCCATCTCCAGCCATTGGGGTATGCCCCTCCTGGCTACCCCCTCAGCGGCTTCTTTGATCCGATCCATACCTCGACTCTTTTCCTTGACCTCGATGACGTCGTTGGGTCGCACGAGATACGAGGGGATATTTACCTTGCGCCCGTTGATTGAAAAGTGGCCGTGTCCCACCAATTGTCGTGCCTCCTGTCGGGACGTAGCCAAACCAAGCCGGTAAACCGTATTATCAAGTCGCCGTTCCAAGAGGATCAGGAGGTTCGTTCCCGTAATGCCCTTTTGTCTGTCGGCCTTTTCAAAGTAGTTACGGAACTGCCTCTCCGATATCCCGTATAATCGTTTGACCTTTTGTTTTTCTCTCAGTTGGATGCCATAATCAGAGAATTTTACTCGGCGTTGGCCATGTTGTCCGGGTGGATACCCCCGGCGATCAAAGGCACACTTGTCAGTATAGCATCGTTCACCCTTCAAAAAGAGTTTCATTCCTTCTCTGCGGCACAGTCGACAAACCGAATCTTTGTATCGCGCCACGTTACACCCTCCTACGCTTTGGAGGCCTGCAGCCATTGTGTGGTATCGGTGTGACGTCCTTGATCATATGGACCTTCATCCCCGCTGCCTGCAGGGCTCGCAGGGCGGCCTCCCTTCCTGCTCCGGGGCCCTTCACGTAGACATCCACCGATTTCATCCCTTGGTCCATTGCCTTTTTTGCGGCAGTCGATGCAGCTAGTTGGGCGGCAAACGGTGTTCCCTTGCGCGACCCCTTGAAGCCCTGCGTCCCCCCACTGGCCCACGCAATGGTATTCCCCTGGTCATCGGTGAAGGTCACAATGGTGTTGTTGAAGGTAGCATGGATGTGGACGATCCCCGTAGGGATATTCAGCTTCGTCTTCTTCCGTGCACCTTTTTGATCCCTCTTGGCCATGCAGTCCTCCTATTTCTTCTTTCCGATTACTCCCCGACGAGGTCCTTTGCGAGTCCTGGCATTGGTATGAGTGCGCTGCCCTCTCACCGGGAGGGATCGGCGATGGCGCAGCCCGCGATAAGACCCGAGGTCCATGAGCGCCTTAATATTCATGGCGATTTCCCTTCTCAGCTCTCCCTCGACCTTACAGGTGCTGTCGATGATCCCCCGAATCTGAACCACCTCCGACTCCGTCAGTTCGTCGGCCTTCTTATTCCAGTCGATCCCGGCCTCAGCCAAGATCTTCTGAGACGTCGTACGGCCGATGCCGTAAATGTAGGTGAGAGCGATCTCTACCCTTTTGTCCTTTGGTAAGTCAACTCCTGCGATCCTCGGCACTGCTGTTTCCCTCCTAGCCTTGTCTCTGTTTGTGCTTTGGGTTTACACAAATGACTCTGACGACACCCTTGCGCTTGATGATCTTACATTTGTCACAGATCTTCTTCACCGAAGATCTCACTTTCATTGCGATCCTCCCTCCGTGGTCTTTCTCCGTACCGAGGTTTTCTTCTCTCGATAGGTAATCCTCCCCCTGCTGAGGTCATAGGGGGAGAGTTCCACCGTTACCCTGTCCCCCGGAAGGATCTTGATGTAATGCATCCTCATCTTTCCGGAGATGTGGGCCAACACCCTGTGACCGCCCTCCAACTCCACCCTGAACATGGCGTTGGGGAGGGTTTCCGTAACCGTACCTTCTACTGATAGGGCTTCTGCCTTGGGCATGGAGATGTTTCCGTTATTCCCCGGCCGCCTTCACGATCCTCTGAAAGATCTCCTCTATCGCGCCTACTCCCTCGATGGGACGCAGAAGGCCTTTTTCCCTATAGTATGCAATCAGGGGAGCGGTCTGCTCTTCGTAAACCTGAAGCCGTGCCCTGATCGTTGCCTCTTGATCGTCATCCCGCTGATACAGGTCCCCCCCGCATTGATCACATATGCCATCCTTTTTGGGGGGATTGAACATAAGATGAAACATAGCTCCGCACGTTCGACAGGTTCTCCTCCCTGTCAGGCGCCTGAGCAACTCCTCGTTGTCCACCTCTATGCTGATGACGTGGTCTATTCCCCGTTTCATCTCCCCTAAGGTGACATCGAGGGCCTCGGCCTGGGGGAGGGTGCGAGGAAAACCATCCAGGATGAATCCCCCCTTGCAGTCAGCGGCCATGAGCCTCTCTCGAACGATACCCACCACAACCTCATCAGGGACCAGTTTTCCCTGGTCCATGTACCCTTGTGCCTCCACCCCTAAGGGGGTTCGCTCCTTTACCGCCCCCCTAAGAATATCACCGGTGGATATCTGAGGGATGTGGTATTGTTCCGCTATCTTCTGGGCCTGAGTACCCTTACCTGAGCCGGGCGGACCGAGCAAGATTACATTCATCGCTTTGCCTTACCCATCCTCTCTATCTGCCACGACCTTTAAGCCTCCCCCCACTAATCAGCCCTTCATAGTGTCTGGTCAGCATGTGGGACTCTATCTGCTGGACGGTATCCAGGGCCACCCCTACCACGATGAGCAGGGCTGTTCCCCCGAAGTAAAAGGGGACATTGAACCTGGCGATCAGGAAAGTGGGCAGGACACATACGGCGGCCACATAGATGGCCCCCCCCAACGTGATGCGGGTGAGGACCCGATCGATATAATCGGCAGTGGTCCTCCCCGGCCTGATACCGGGGATGAACCCGCCGTACTTTTTCATGTTGTCAGCTACATCCACGGGATTGAAGACCACCGCAGTATAAAAGTAGCAGAAAAAGATGATAAAGCCCACGTATATGATGTTATAGGCTAAGGTAGTGGGCGCAAGCCACTTCGTGGCAATGGTTTGCATCAATGGATGATTCACAAAGTTGGCGATGGTGGCGGGGAATACGAGGAGTGATGAGGCGAAGATGGGGGGGATGACGCCTGCGGTGTTGATCTTCAAGGGGAGGTGGGTGCTCTGCCCCCCATACATCCTTCTGCCGATGATCCGTTTGGCATATTGGACAGGTATTCGACGATGAGACGTCTCCATGAAGACGATGAAGCCTACCACAGCGACCATGAAGACGAGGATACCTAATATGATGATGGGCCCTATTTCCCCTGTCCTCATCAGCCGAAGGGTGTTGCCCACCGCAGCGGGCATGCTCGCTACGATCCCCGCAAAGATGATCAGGGAGATTCCGTTACCGATGCCCCGTTCGGTGATCTGTTCCCCCAACCACATCAGAAAGGAGGTGCCGGCAGCCAGGGTGATCACCGTCATGAGGCGAAAGGCCCACCCGGGATTGATGACCACAGGAGCGCCATCCATTCCCTGCTGGCCTTCCATCCACATGGCGATGCCGAATCCTTGGATGATGCTCAGGATGACCGTGCCGTACCTCGTGTACTGGACTATTTTTTTCCTCCCCATCTCCCCCTCTTTCTGTAGTCGCTCGAGATAGGGGACCACCACTGTGAGCAATTGGAGGATAATGGAGGCGCTGATATAGGGCATAATACCGAGGGCAAAGACGGACAGGCGTTTGAGCGCGCCACCGGCAAACATATTAAAGAACCCAAACAAGGTGCCGCTTGTCTGATCAAAGAATGAGGCGAGGGCCGCACTGTCGATCCCCGGGGTGGGGATGTGACACCCCACCCGATAGACCGCCAGCAGCAGGAAGGTGACTATAATGCGCCTCTTTAACTCCGGTATCTTGAAAATATTGCCGAAAGCTGCCATTGCTAGGCCATCTCGACTTTCCCCGAGGCCGCCTCAATCTTCTTTCGGGCCGACTCGGTAAATTTGTGGGCCCTCACTGTGAGGGGGATTTTCAGTTCGCCATCTCCCAATATCTTCACCCCGTCATAGAGTTTTTTGGCCAGCCCCGCTTTCCGCAAGGCCTCGAAGTCCACCACCTCACCCTCTGAAAAACGGTTGAGGTCTCTGATATGGACCAGGGCGAAACGCTTTTTAAATATATTTCTGAAGCCCCGTTTGGGCAAGCGTCTCTGTAAGGGCATCTGCCCCCCCTCAAAACCGGGGGAGATATGAGCACCACTGCGTGACTTTTGCCCCTTATGGCCCTTGCCTGCCGTCTTTCCGTGACCGGAGCCGGGGCCTCTGCCTACGCGCTGAGACCTTTTTCGTGCCCCTGGGGGCGGGTTGAGCTTTCCTAACATCTTATGGTAGTACCTCCACGAGGTGGGAGACCTTGTTGATCATCCCCCAAGTCTCCGGCGTATCCTGCAAGACCACCACCTTGTTCATCTTGGTCAGACCCATGCCGCGCAGGACCGCGCGATGTTTGCGCGGACGCCCGATGCTACTGCGAATCAATTTGATTTTTACGTATCCTTTTTCTGTGCTCATTTATTGCCTCAGGATCGCTTCCACCTCAATCCCCCGCTTCTGGGCGATTTCGGAGGAGGTCTTGAGCTGTTTGAGCCCCTCAAAGGTGGCCTTGACCAGGTTGTGAGGGTTATTGGAACCGAGGGACTTGGTCAGAATATTCTGTATCCCCGCTACCTCTACCACCGCCCGGACTACTGCCCCGGCGATGACTCCGGTTCCTTCCGAGGCCGGCCTCAGGATGACCTTGCCCGCCCCGAATTTACCCATTACCATATAGGGTATGGTGGCATTGATGATGGGGACCTGTATGAGGTTCTTTTTTGCAAGTTCTATCCCCTTGCGAATGGCCTCGGGGACCTCATGGGCCTTCCCCAGGCCGCTGCCCACCGTACCGTTTCCATCTCCCACGACAACCAACGCGCTGAAGCGGAATCGTCGTCCCCCTTTCACCACCTTTGCTACCCTGCTGATGTGCACGACCCGATCGATTAATTCTTGTTCTGTGGAATCTAACGCCTCCACCATGTGCTCCTCTCTCAAAATTCAAGACCTTTTTGACGCGCAGCCTCCGCCAGCGTCTTTATCCTGCCGTGGTAAAGAAATCCATTGCGATCGAAGACTACCTTCTTTATTCCCCGATCCAGAGCCTCTTGGGCTAAAAGTTCACCAACAGCCTTGGCCGCCTCGGTGTTACCCGTGGTCTTTACTTTGCTCCGCAATTCTTTACTGAGGGTCGAGGCTGCTGCGAGGGTCTGGCCAGTGTTGTCGTTGATGACTTGGGCATAGATATGCCTTAGGCTTCTGTATACGGTGAGACGCGGTCGCTCTGCGGTCCCTTGCACCTTTTTTCTGACCCGCTGTTTTCTCCTCGATCTCCCCTGTAATCTCTTTACAGCCACTCCCGTGCTCCTTACGCTTTTGCCTTGCCCGCCTTCCGACGGACCTGTTCTCCTACATATCTGATTCCCTTGCCTTTGTAGGGCTCGGGTTTTCTGAAACTCCTGATCTCGGCGGCCACCTGTCCGACCTGTTGTTTATCGATTCCTTTGACCGTAATCTTATTCTGCTTGTCTACTTCAACCTCGATACCCTCGGGGATAGGATAGATCACGGGGTGTGAGTATCCCAGGCTCAATTGGAGGTTTCTCCCTTGCAGGGCCGCCCGGTATCCTATCCCCACGATCTCCAGCCCTTTTTCAAACCCCGCGGTAACGCCTGTTACCATATTGGCGATCAAGGTCCTGGACAAGCCATGGAGGGAGCGTTCCCGCTTTGCATCCCCCTTCCGTTTGACGTGGATCACCCCATCCTCGACCTGAATGGAGATGCCCTCGGGTATGGCATGGGACAGGGCCCCTTTGGGGCCTTTTACCTCCACCGTAGATCCCGCTCGTTTGATCTCGACCCCCTGGGGGATCGGTATGGGCGCCTTTCCTATCCTGGACATCTAATCCTCTCTTCGGCAACTACCACACATAGCACATGACTTCCCCTCCAACTCCGGCTTGGCGCGCAGCGCGATCCGTCATCACCCCTTTGGAGGTGGAGAGGATGGCGATTCCCATGCCGCTCAACACGGAAGGGATTTCATCTTTGGCGACGTAGACCCGCCGGCTCGGTTTGCTTACCCGCTGCAGGTTGGCAATCACACTCCCCTCATTATCGTCATATTTGAGGGATAGTTTGATGATTCCTTGTTTGTTGTCGGGAACAAGCGCAAAGTCTTGGATATACCCCTCTTCCTTGAGAATTTCAGCGATCCGTGCCTTCACCTTAGAAGAGGGAATTTCCACCTCTATTTTTTTAGCCATAATGGCATTGCGTATCTTGGTCAACATGTGAGCTATAGGATCAGTCATACTCATAGATGTGCTCCTTACCCTCTACCAACTTGACTTGATAACACCCGGAATATCCCCTTGGAGGGCCAACTTTCTCAGACAGATGCGGCACATATTGAACTTTCGGTAAAAGGCCCGGGATCTTCCGCAGACAGGACATCGGTTATATTTTCTCACCCTAAAATTCTTCGGCCGCTGGGCCTTAATGATTAATGCCTTTCTCGCCACAAGAACCTCCTTACCGTCGGAAGGGCATGCCCATGAGTCTGAGCAGTTCCCTTCCCTCCTCATCGGTCTTGGCTGTGGTTACGATAACGATATTCATCCCTTTGATCTTATCGATCTTATCATAATCTATCTCAGGGAAAATGATCTGCTCTCTGATCCCCAGAGAGTAATTGCCTCTGCCATCAAAGGCATGAGGGGAGAACCCACGAAAGTCCCTCACTCGGGGCAAGGCCACATTGATGAGTCTGTTCAAGAACGCAAACATCCGTTCTTTTCTCAGGGTCACCATGCAGCCGATGGGCATGCCGACCCTCAGTTTGAACTGGGCAATAGATCGTTTGGCCTTGGTGATGACCGGCCGCTGTCCCGTGATGACGGCGATCTCCTCCGTGGCGGAGTCAAGGATCTTGATGTTCTGGATTGCCTCCCCCAGTCCCATGTTGATGACGATCTTGTCCAGCTTGGGGACTTGCATGATATTGGTATAGTTAAAGTGCTTCATCAGGGCTGGGACCACTTCCTTATTATATAATTCATGCATATGCAGTATCACTCCCTACTCAAGAAAGAGCCTCTTAATCGATGGCCTCCCCGCACTTCCTGCAGATCCGGATCTTTTTTCCGTCCTCCAAGACCTTTTTCCCTATCCGCGTGGGGAGGTTGCACTTGCCGCAGAGCAGTTGGACATTTGAGATACGGATGGGGGCCTCTTTTTCCACGATGCCTCCCTTTCCATGGGGGCCACCGGCCCTAAGGTGCCGCTTGGCAAAGTTGAGTCGCTCGATGATCACCGCCTCCTTTTTGGGGAGGACCCTGAGCACCTTACCCGACTTCCCCCGGTCCTTGCCCGCAACCACCATCACGGTGTCGTTTTTCTTGAGTAATACCTTTTCCATAGCGCTTTCGTTGCCGTATATTCAGAGTACCTCCGGGGCCAGGGAGATGATCTTCATGAACTTTTTTGCTCGCAGTTCCCTGGCCACGGGGCCGAAGATTCGGGTGCCAATGGGTTCATTCTGTGGGTTGATTAACACGGCAGAATTGTCGTCGAATTTGATATACGTACCATCGGACCTCCTGATCCCGCTTTTGGTCCTCACCACCACGGCCTTCACCACGTCCCCCTTCTTTATCTTGGCATTGGGGATGGCGTCTTTTACCGAGACCACGATCACATCCCCCAACGAGGCGTATTTTCTCCGTGAACTCCCCAAGACCTTGATACAGCCGACCTTTCTCGCCCCCGAGTTGTCGGCCACATCCAACATGGTCCTCATTTGAATCATGACTGTTCGTTAGACCTCCGGTGCCTTTGTGATGATCTCTTTGACATTCCATCTCTTGGTCTTGCTGAGGGGACGGGTCTCTACGATCAAGACCTTGTCGCCGGCGTTACACGCATTCTCCTCGTCGTGGGCCTTATAGCTGGTGTAACGTTTGATATATTTCTTGTAGATAGGGTGTTGGGTCATGCGTTGTACCTTGACGGTCACCGTCTTGTTCATTTTATCGCTGACCACGATTCCTATCTCACGCTTTTGCTGCCCCCTCCTTTTCATTCTTGTCCTTTCCCTTTCTCTCGTAACACGGTCTTGACTCTGGCGATATCGCGTTTGACCTGGGTTAGACGCATGAGATTTTCAAGTTGTCCGGTGGCGCGCTGGAACCTGAGATTAAAGAGTTCTTCCTTAAGATCCTTCTCTTTGTGAGAGAGCTCATCAATACTCAATTCACGCAGTTCCCGTGCCCTCATCATATTTCCTCCCGGGACACAAATCGGGTAGGGATGGGGAGTTTGTGCGCGGCGAGTCGAAAGGCCTCTTTTGCCCTTTCTTCAGGAACGCCCTCCATCTCGTAGAGGATGCAACCTGACCTCACCGTGGCCACCCATCCCTCTACGGTTCCCTTCCCCTTCCCCATCCTGGTCTCAGCGGGTTTCTTGGTGAAGGGTTTGTCCGGGAAGATGCGTATCCAGATCCTTCCCGTCCGTTTGATGAAACGGGTCATGGCGATACGGGCTGCTTCGATCTGACGGTTGGTGATCCATCCGCCTTCCAAGGCCTGGAGGCCGAAATCGCCGAAACTGAGTTCGGTACCCGCTTGGGCCTTTCCTCTGATCCTTCCCTTCTGTTGCTTGCGGTATTTGGTCTTTTTCGGTGCCAGCATCGTATTCTATTTCTTTTTAAGAAGATTCATTTTCGCGGGGGGAGAGGACCTCCCCGTTAAATATCCATACCTTGACTCCTATTATGCCGTAGGTAGTCCTTGCCTCGGCAAAGCCGTAGTCGATATCGGCACGAATGGTGTGCAGGGGAACTCTTCCTTCTCGATACCACTCCCGGCGGGCCATCTCATGCCCCCCCAATCTCCCCGCGCACGCGATCTTTATCCCCTGTGCCCCCAGCCTGAGGGCAGAGGTCACACTGCGTTTCATGGCCCTCCGAAAGGCCACCCGCCGCACCAACTGGAAGGCCACGTTCTCGGCCACGAGCTGGGCATCGGTTTCCGCTTTCCTGATTTCCTTGATATTGATGATGATCTCCTTTTTCGTCAAGGCCTGGAGTTCGTTTTTGAGGTTTTCCACCTCCGATCCCTTTTTGCCGATGATGATACCTGGCCGAGCGGTGTAGATATTTATCTTTACTTTGCTCGCCTTGTTGGCCACCCGCTCTATCTCTACCGAGGAAACTGCCGCGTGGGAGAGCTTGGTTTTGACGTAGTTCCGGATGGTCATATCTTCGTGCAAGAGGGTGGCGTAATCCCTCTCGGCGAACCACGTGGAATTCCAAGTCTTTATCGTCCCCAGTCTAAACCCGATGGGATGTACCTTTTGTCCCACGCCGTCACCTCCCTGTTTTATTTTTCATCCAAGACCACCGTTACGTGGCTGGTTCTTTTTCTGACCATCGTAGCCCTCCCCATAGCCCTCGGTATGTACCGCTTTTGGGTGGGGCCACCATCAACTGAAATCCGCTTGACCTTGAGGGTGTCCACGTCCATCTGATTATTCTGCTGGGCGTTGGCCACGGCGGAGTTAATCACTTTGGTCAAGGTCTTGGCAAAGGCCTTCTTGGTAAAGGCCAGTATGTTCAAGGCCTCCTCCACTTTTTTGCCCTTGACGAGATCGGTCACCAATCTGGCCTTCCGAGGTGAAACCCTGACATATCGCGCTTTAGCCGTGACCTCCATTGTTCCTCCAGCCTCTAATGCTTTCCTTTGACCACCTTGGTTTTTCTATCCCCGGAATGGCTGTGGAAGGTTCGAGTCGGGGCGAATTCCCCCAGTTTATAGCCCACCATGTCCTCGGTGATAAAGACGGGGATGAATTTTTTTCCGTTGTGGACCGCTATGGTTAAGCCCACCAATTCAGGGGTAATAGTGGACCTCCGAGACCAGGTCTTAATTACCTTGTCGCCTGAACCCTCTTGGGACTTAGCGATCCTTTTCAAAAAACTGGGATCGATATAGGGACCTTTTTTGAGAGAACGTACCACAACTCCTCCTGTCTATTCCAAGGGTTTAACCTTATTTCCTCTTCTTAACGATGTATTTATCGGTGGCCTTGTTTTTCCTCGTTTTGTATCCCTTGGCGGGAATTCCCCACGGACTGACCGGGTGCCTTCCCCCAGAGCTTTTACCCTCTCCTCCACCGAGGGGATGATCGACCGGATTCATGGCCACACCCCGCACATGGGGGCGTTTCCCCAGCCATCGGGACCTGCCCGCCTTGCCGACGGAGATATGGTCGTGTTCCAGGTTACTTAGCTGCCCGATGGTGGCGTAGCACTCTTGATGCACCAGGCGTATCTCTCCCGAGGGGAGCCGCACGTGGGCATACTTCCCCTCTTTTGCCATGATCCTTCCCTGTCCGCCGCCACTTCTGATCAACTGTCCTCCCTTTCCTATTTTCAGCTCCACATTGTGGATGAGGGTCCCCAGGGGGATATTCTTCAGGGGGAGAGCGTTGCCGAGCTCGATTTCAGTTTTTTCCCCTGTCATGACCGTTGCCCCCACCTTAAGATCGAGGGGAGCAAGGATATATCGCTTTTCTCCGTCGGCGTAGTGCAACAGGGCGATCCGGGCGGAACGGTTTGGGTCATACTCGATGCCCGCCACCGTGGCAGGCACCCCGATCTTATCCCTCCTCACGAAATCGATCACCCGGTACTTTCGCTTGTGTCCTCCGCCCCTAAACCTGACGGTCATCCTCCCGTTATTGTTTCTTCCTCCGCTTTTTTTCAGAGGACGGAGGAGGCTGCGCTCAGGTTCAGTACGGGTGATCTCCTCAAAGGTGGAAACCGTCTGAAATCTTCTGCCCGGGGATGTCGGTTGGTATTTTTTGATGCCCATGCGTCGGATCTCCTGCGGTTACGCCCCCTCAAAGAATTCAACGTGGTCCCCCGGTCTCAAGGTGACCACCGCCTTTTTCCAATCGGAGCGTTTGCCCATGGTGCGTCCTATTCTCCGGGGTTTCCCCTTCATGTTGGAGACATGTACTTCGAGGACCTTTACCTTGAGGAGGCGCTCCACCGCCTCCTTGATCTCCGCCTTATTGGCCCCCCGATCGACGACAAAGGAAACCTTATTCTCCTTTTCCTTGAGGATATTCGCCTTCTCAGTGATCAAGGGGCGCTTGATTATCTGGTAGATATCCTTCATGCCTTCAATCTCTCTTCGATCTTCTCGATAGCGGGTTTCACAATGACCAGGTGCTCGTACTTGAGGATATCAAATATGTTAAGTCCGTTATGCCTCAAGACCTTGACACCGGGTACATTGCGAGCGGATCGTTCTAGGTTGACATTCTCGCCATCGATCACGATCAAGGCATGTTTGATCCCCAAACCCTCCATAGCCTCGACAAATGCCTTGGTTTTTATCTCTGGAGCGGGAAAATCCTCGATCAGGAGAAGTTTGCCCTCTTGGTATCGGAGGCTGAGGGCCGACCGCAAAGCTGCCTTGCGGACCTTTTTGGGGAGGGGATAGCCGTAGTCCCGAGGATGGGGGCCGAAGATGGTACCACCCCCCCGCCACAGGGGAGATCTACTGGTTCCAGCGCGTGCCCTGCCCGTTCCTTTTTGCCTCCACGGCTTGTGACCTCCACCTCTTACCGACGCTCGTTCCTTTGTCGAGGCGGTTCCGCGACGCCTCGTGGCCAATTGCCACGTGGTGACCTCATGGAAGAGATGTGTTTTAACAGGGGCGCCGAAAATGTGGTCCTGCAACTTCAGCGTCCCCACCTTTTTCTTCTGTAGATTGTAGAGGTCGCACGTTGGCATTTAGTCTTGATCCTCTTGCGGGGTTTCTTGTTTTTCGCTTGGCGTTTCGTTGAGAGCCTGCCTCTTTTTGGCTTCCCTGATGATCACGATGGAGTTCGTCGCACCAGGGACGGCCCCCTTTATCAAGAGGAGATTTTGCTCCGGTTTTATATCGGCGATAGTGAGATTCTGTAAGGTAACCCGGCTGTTACCGAAGTGTCCGGGCATCTTTACCCCCTTAAAGGTCCTTGATGGAGTAGCAGATGAACCAATGGACCCGCCGTGTCTGAAGTATTCATGGGTCCCGTGGGAGCCCGGGAAACCTCTGAAGCCGTGGCGCTTTATGACCCCGGTAAACCCTCTTCCTTTACTTGTGCCGGTTACATCGACGTAATCCCCGACCTTGAAGTTTTCCAGCGTTATCTCCTGTCCCACGGTATATTCCCCGATTTCGCCGACCGGGAACTCCTTGATGACATAAAAGGGTCCTGCCCCGCTCTTTTGAAAGTGCCCTGCAAGGGGGCGGTTGACCCGGTGGGGTTTTTTCTTCGAGAAACCGAGCTGGAGGGCGTTGTACCCCTCTTTTTCCTTGGTCTTGATCTGGACGATTGCACAGGGGCCTGCTTCAATGACCGTGATGGGGACGACGTTGCCACCTTCACCGAAGACCTGCGTCATCCCGAGTTTTCGTCCGATAATACCCTTTAGCATGGGGGAAGCTCCGTCACAACTTGATCTCCACATCGACTCCGGCAGCAAGCTCCAATCGCATGAGGGCGTCAACTGTCTGTTGGGTCGGTTCGAGGATGTCGATCAGGCGCTTGTGCGTCCTGATCTCAAACTGCTCCCTCGATTTCTTATCGATATTCGGCGACCTGAGCACACAAAACTTATTGATCCTGGTAGGCAACGGTATGGGACCTGCCATCCGCGCCCCGGTTCTTCTCACGGCGTCGACGATCTCCTGAACCGATTGATCGAGCAGTTTATGATCAAACGCCTTAAGACAGACCCTGATGCGATCGTTGGCCATCCTCAGTTCCCCTTATTCCACGACCTCGGTGACGACCCCTGCTCCTACGGTGCGGCCACCCTCCCGAATGGCAAACCGCAACTCCTTCTCCAACGCAATAGGGGTGATCAACTCTACCTGTATGCTCACATTATCCCCCGGCATCACCATCTCCACACCCTCGGGCAACGTCACCACCCCCGTCACATCCGTCGTACGAAAATAAAACTGCGGACGATACCCATTAAAAAACGGCGTGTGCCGACCCCCCTCCTCCTTGGTCAATACATATACCTCACCCTTAAACTTTAAATGCGGCGTGATACTACCAGGCTTGGCCAATACCTGACCACGCTCAACCTCCTCACGCTTAACCCCCCGCAACAATACCCCAATGTTGTCCCCCGCACGACCCTCATCCAATACCTTACGAAACATCTCCACACCCGTGACCACCGTCTTGGCCGTGTCCTTAATACCCACAATCTCTATCTCCTCACTCACCTTCACTATCCCACGCTCAACTCGACCGGTAACCACCGTACCTCGCCCAGATATCGTAAACACATCCTCTATCGGCATCAAAAAATCCTTGTCCACATCCCGCACCGGCTCCGGTATCGACTCATCCACCGCATTCATCAAATTCCATATACACTCATACTCAGCCGCCGCAGGATCATCAGAATCACTCTCCAAAGCCTTGAGCGCACTGCCCCGCACCACCGGTATGTCATCTCCAGGAAAATCATACCCACTGAGCAACTCCCGCACCTCCAACTCCACCAAATCCAATAACTCAGGATCATCCACCATGTCCACCTTGTTCAAAAAGACCACAATAGACGGCACCCGCACCTGCTTGGCCAATAACACATGCTCACGCGTCTGAGGCATCGGCCCATCCGCCGCCGATACCACCAATATCGTACCATCCATCTGCGCCGCACCCGTAATCATGTTCTTAATATAATCCGCATGACCAGGACAATCGATGTGCGCATAATGACGCTTGTCCGTCTCATACTCCACATGCGCTATCGCTATCGTCAACCCACGCTCCTTCTCCTCAGGTGCCTTGTCAATCTGATCAAACGGCATAAATGACGCCAACTTCTTCAACCCCAATACCTTCGTAATCGCCGCCGTCAACGTCGTCTTACCATGATCAACATGCCCAATCGTCCCTATGTTAATATGCGGCTTCGTACGCTCAAACTTAGCCTTGGCCATCAGATGACCTCCTTCTTCTTATTGGATGTTGATGAAGATCCGGTGCCGCCGCGACGGGCCATGACCGCCTCCATAATGGCGGAAGGCACGGGGCTGTACCGGGCAAACTGCATGGTGTACGTGGCCCTCCCCTGCGTGAGGGAGCGTAGATCGGTGGCATAACCGAACATCTCGGCCAGGGGGGCCTCGGCCCTGACGCTCTGGACCCCCTTATAGGCTTCCACCCCATTGATCTTTCCTCTCCTGGCGCTAAGATCACCGATGACATCCCCAAGAAAATCTTCGGGGAGGACAACCTCTATGGACATAATGGGTTCTAAGGCGATGGGGTCTGCTTTTGATGCGAGGTCCTTGAAGCCGATGGAGGCCGCTATCTTAAAGGCCATGTCCGATGAGTCCACGTCGTGGTAGGATCCGTCCAGGAGGGTGACCCGCACATCGGTCACGGGATAGCCGGCGCGGATGCCGCGCTGCATCGCTTCCTGCACCCCCCGCTCGGCAGCGGGGATATATTCTCTGGGGATGGCGCCGCCCACCACCTTGTTGACAAACTCAAATCCTGCGCCGGGTTCGAGGGGTTCCAGCCGCAGCACAACGTGTCCATACTGCCCCCTGCCCCCGGTCTGTTTGATGAATTTCCCCTCTCCCTCGATGGCCGTGGTGATGGTTTCCCGATAACTTACCTCAGGGATCCCCACCCGGGCATCGACCTTGTATTCACGCAGGAGACGATCCACAATGATCTCCAGGTGAAGCTCACCCATCCCTGAGATGAGGGTCTGTCCTGTCTCCTCTTCAACGGCAATCCGGAACGAGGGGTCTTCTAAGGTCAGCTTGTGGAGCGCCTCGCCCAATTTATCGAGATCCGCCTTGGTCTTGGGTTCTATTGAAACGGAGATGACTGGTTCGGGAGATACAATGGATTCTAAGATGATGGGGTGTGCTTTATCCGAGAGGGTATCACCGGTGGAGGTCTTCTTGAGACCGACGGCTGCCACGATGTCCCCGGCGTACACCTCCTTGATTTCTTCCCGCTTGTTGGCATGCATCTTGAGGAGTCTTCCGATCCTCTCGTCACCCCCCCGTGTGACATTGTAGACGGTGCTTCCCGACGAGAGGGAGCCGGAGTAGATCCTCAGGTAGGTGAGGTGACCTATGTACGGATCGTTCATGAGCTTAAAGGCCAGGGCGGAAAAGGGCTCGTTATCTTCGGCACGTCGCTTCTCTTGTGTGCCATCAGGCCGTGTCCCCTCAATGGCCGGGACATCGAGCGGGGAGGGTAGGTAGTCGACCACCGCATCGAGCAGCGGCTGAACACCGCGGTTCTTAAAGGCAGTTCCACACAGGACCGGTACTACCTGGTGCCCCACCGTGGCTACTCTGATGGCCCGTTTGATCTCCTCGGGGGTGATGGTCGATCCTTCGACATATTTTGCCATGAGGGATTCGTCAGCCTCGGCGGCCTTTTCCATGATCCGCTCCCGAAATTTCAGGGCTTCTGCTTTTCGATCTTCGGGGATCTCGATGATGTGGTACTGGGCTCCTAAGGTGGTGTCGTCGTAGACGATACCCCGCATTTCCACCAGGTCGATGACCCCGACGAAATTCTCTTCGTTCCCTAAGGGAAGTTGTAGGGGGAGGGGATAGACTCCCAACCGATCCCGCATCATCTTGATGGTCCGCTCATAATCCGCCCCCACCCGATCCATCTTGTTGATGAAGGCGATCCGGGGGATGCTGAATTTGTCCGCCTGTCTCCACACGGTTTCGGACTGGGGTTCAACCCCGGCAACGGCGCAAAATATGGCGATGGCCCCATCGAGTACCCTTAAAGAACGCTCCACCTCCATAGTAAAATCAACATGGCCCGGGGTATCGATGATGTTGACCCGATGGGCCTGCCAGAAGCAGGTGGTTGCCGCAGAGGTGATAGTGATCCCCCGCTCTTGCTCCTGTGCCATCCAGTCCATGATTGCCGAGCCCTCGTGTACCTCTCCCATACGATAGGATACGCCTGTGTAGTAGAGTATCCGTTCGGTCGTGGTAGTCTTGCCGGCATCAATGTGTGCCATGATGCCGATATTTCTGACGTGTTCCAAAGGTATTGATCGAGCCACCCTGCTCTGTCCTCCTACCAGCGGTAATGGGCGAAGGCCTTATTGGCCTCGGCCATTCGGTGCGTGTCTTCTTTCTTCTTGATGGACGCTCCCCTGTTGTTGGCGGCGTCCAAGAACTCAGCGGCCAACTGCTCCGGCATCGATTTTTCCGGCCGCTCCTTGGCATACTGGATGATCCAACGGATGGCCAGGCTCGCCCTACGATTGGGCCGCACCTCGACAGGGACCTGATAGGTGGCCCCGCCGACCCTTCTCGACTTGACCTCAAGCACGGGTTTCACATTCTCCATGGCCTGCTTGAAGACCTTGAGGGGTTCATCCTTGGTCTTGCCCTGCACGATCTCCAGTGAGTTGTAGAATATTCGTTCCGCCAGGCTTTTTTCTCCCTGTCTCATGAGGGCATTGATGAACTTGGCCACCAATGCCTCGCGGTATTTGGGGTCTGGCAGTATCTCTCGTTTTTTTACTTCTCGTCTCCGTGGCATATCACACGTCCCGTACTATTTGGGTTTTTTCGTTCCGTATTTGGAACGGGATTTTCTCCTGTCATCCACTCCCAGGGCGTCCAGACTCCCCCTGATGATGTGGTAGCGGACACCCGGCAGATCTTTGACCCTGCCTCCCCGCACCAGCACCACGGAGTGTTCCTGGAGGGTGTGCCCAATGCCAGGGATGTAGGCTGTGATCTCAAAACCGTTGGTCAGGCGCACCCTGGCTACCTTCCTCAGGGCAGAGTTTGGTTTCTTCGGGGTGGTGGTGTAGACCCTGACGCATACTCCCCTTTTTTGTGGGCACTCCCTGAGGGCGGGTGAAGCAGTCTTTTTCTTGATGGCTTCCCTGCCTTTTCTCACCAGCTGATTGATGGTCGGCATCCCTTGTAACCTCTCTTCATGTTCCTGACGGGCCCTTTTAGCCCGCTAACGGCAAAAACTCCTCTTCTTTCCCCCAAGCATCCCTTTAACGGGCGGGATCCCTCAGGGGCTTAAAGAGGGTATTCCCTTTTGAGATTGACTAGTTAAAAATGCTTTCTAACTCATAAAAGAAAACCCTTAAGAAAGGGCGCACATTACTCTCAACTTAGAAGCAGCCCGCAGAAATCCACCGAAGTCTTCGCTTGTTACGTTCCTGCTGCGGTCATCGACACATACTGTTTCCTCAGGCCCTTCTATTCATGATACAAATAATACAAATTTTTTAGTTGCTTTTTGGTGAAACTTTATATTAATATCAACTTTCTGTTTCTTTGTCAAGACTTTAGGTGAGCTAAAAAAGGGGAAGCACGTTGACTCAGAAAGGAGAGGGGTGCTATAGAACTTATGAGGAGAGCGATGGAAGTCCCCGACAGCGTGATAGCGGCCTGTGACCCCACAAAACAGGTGGCGGTTCTCACCGGTGCTGGGATCTCGGCGGAGAGCGGCGTTCCTACCTTTCGGGGAGAGGACGGGCTCTGGAAGCAATACCGGGCGGAGGATTTGGCAACCCTCTCTGCTTTTCAGGCCGACCCAAAACTGGTGTGGGAGTGGTACGATTGGCGCCGGGGGATCATTGGGAAGGCCGAACCCAACCCTGGACACCGAGCCATCGCGGAGATGGAGGGGATCTTCCCCCACTTCACACTCATCACCCAGAACGTGGATGGCTTACACCGGCGGGCGGGCAACACCAAGGTCATTGAGATCCACGGCAACCTGTGGGACCTGCGGTGTGTTGCTGAGGGAACGGTGCGTGAGGATACCCGCTGCCCCTTGCCGGAGATCCCCCCTCTGTGTGAGTGCGGGGCCTTGCTGCGTCCTCATGTGGTCTGGTTTGGGGAATCCCTGGATCAGGGAGACCTGAGCCACGCCTATCGGCTGCTAGAGGAATGCAACCTCCTCCTCGTGGTGGGGACATCTGCCGTGGTCCAGCCGGTGGCTTCGTTCCCCCTCATGGCAAAACAAGCAGGGGCATTAGTGGTCGAGGTCAATATGGATCCAACCCCCATTTCAGCACTCGTGGATGCATCCTTGCAAGGGAAGGCCGGGGAGATCCTTCCCGTACTCTTGGAAAAAATCAAGGAACACTGGGGGAGGGGAGATGGGGCATAAGGGTTCTCTGCTGGGCAGAGAGTGATCATTCTGCCTGAAAGGCGTCTTTGATCAATTCCATCTCCGGGCCGGAGGGCGTGAGTTGGACGGCCACGACGTCAAAGCGTGCGGGAATGGTCTCCTGCAGGTGATGCTCCGCCATATAGGCCTTGGCCGCCTGTATGAGTTTTGCCTGCTTGAACCGATCCACCGCATCTTGAGGAAGTCCGAAATCAGATGAGCTTCGGGACTTGATCTCAACGAAGATCAAGGTCCCTTTGTCGCGGGCGATGAGATCGATCTCCCCCCACTGACAGCGGTAATTTCTCTCAATGACCTTGTAGCCCTTTTTTTTGAGGTAGGTAACGGCGAGATCTTCTCCCCTAATCCCCCGGGCCCTTTTGGAATCTTCCATTGCCAGCCTCTAGATGTTCTTTGACTCCCTTGAAGGTTCTGCGGTGGATCTCACAACAGCCATACCTGCGGATGGCCTCTCGATGCTCTCTGGTAGGGTATCCTTTGTGACCGGCGAAATTATAAAGGGGGTAGGCACGATGATATTCCAACATCAACCGGTCCCGGGTGACCTTGGCAACGATGGAGGCTGCAGCGATGGAATGGCAGCGAGCGTCACCCTTTTTGACAGTCCTTTGAGGGATATCGAGGGGAAGGGGGTTAATGCCGTCGATGAGGAGGAAATCAGGCGAGGGATCAAGACTCTGGACCGCCTCCTTCATGGCCCTCATGGTGGCCTGCAAGATGTTATGCTTTTCGATTTCCCGAGGTCCCACAATCCCCACCCCCCAGGCGAGGGCGCGAGCGGTGATGATGTGATATAAGTGCTCTCGTTGTCGAGGGGTGAGGAGCTTGGAGTCCCGCACACCGGGGATCTCATCCCCTGCATTGATGATAACTGCCGCCGCCACCACCGGGCCAGCCAGCGGGCCTCTGCCCGCCTCATCCACCCCCGCCATCCATTGATAGCCCTGGGCGCTGAACTGTTCTTCCTCGGGCACCTGGTGGGGGGGTGTTGGATGGCCCTCGTGCATTATTGTTCTCTCGGAGAGTAAAACCCTTGCCTTTAGGCGAAGACCTTAGTTCAATCTTTGTCCCAAAAGGGCTCAAGGGGTCTAGGGTTCTAAAAACATGTTAGAGTGATTTCACTCGAACCCTTGAATCCTTGGCCCCTTAATGCCCGCAGTTTTACTGCGGGGCATTTTTTTACGGCTATCGTTGCTCTTTAATCCGGGCCGCCTTTCCCTTGCGGCCGCGCAGGTAGTAGAGGCGGCTGCGTCTCACCCGACCCCTGCTCACCACCTCTATCTTGTCAATATAGGGGGAGTGGAGGGGGAAAATCCTCTCCACTCCGATCCCATAGGAGATCTTTCGCACGGTGAAGGTACCCCTGGTGTTGCCCCGCCGCCTACGGATGACCACCCCTTCAAATATCTGGATTCGCTCCTTGTCCCCTTCCTGGATCTTGAAGTTGACCTTGACGGTGTCCCCCGGCTTGAAATCCGAGATATCCATGCGCAGGTGCTCTTTTTCTAGGTTCTCTATAGCATTCATTCTCATGCTCCTCCCAAGAGTCGGTCTAGGATAATGGCAGCCGCCGTTCGGACGGACAGGTGATTATACCCTTTTCCTTCTAATGGTTCCAGTACATAATTTGATTTTTCCACTACCTCCTGTGTCAATCCCCACCCTGTCCCGAAGAGGATGAGATACGGATTATCTCCACCCGTGTGCAGCAGTTCGGCCATCTCCCTATAGGACCGCGTCTCGGCGTAACGCCTGGCCGTTGTCGCCACGGTCTTTGCCATGCAGCCTTGTTCTTGTTCGATCCCCTGGAGGGCCTCTTCCACGGTATCCGCCATACTCACGAGAGAGAGGGCCTCTTTTCTGGTAGGGTTGAACACCGCTCCTCTCCCTGTTACCCAATGATTGATCAGCCGGCGGGCCAATGCTTGCTGCGATCGTAACGGGGTGACCACATAGAATCCATCCAAGCCATAGGTCCGGGCCAACCGGGCCAAGTCATGCACATCAAGGGTGGTCAAGGCGGTGGCGGTCACCTGTTCCTGCCGATCGTAGACAGGATAGTGAATGAGGGCGATATAGATAGACACTGGGGTCCCCCACTGCCTCAATCTGTTTCTGATGACCCTTTGAGTTCGTCGAAGATCTTGTGTTCATCCTCGGAAAGCCCTGCCTTGGAAAGCAGGTCAGGTCTCCGTTTCCAGGTTCTTCGCACGGCCTCCTGTCTTCGCCACTGCTCGATGGCCTGATGGTCTCCGGAGAGAAGGATCTCCGGGACCTTCCTCCCTGCAAACTCCCTCGGGCGGGTATACTGAGGATGTTCGAGCAACCCCCGTGAAAAGGAGTCGTCCTCACTCGCCTCCTCATCCCCAAGGACCCCCGGGATCTGTCGGGAGACCGCATCGATCACCACCAAGGCAGCCAGTTCCCCTCCGGTGAGGACGTAATCACCGATGGAGATCTCCTCATCCACAACGTCCCTCACCCGTTCATCCACCCCTTCATATCTCCCGCATATCAAGATGAGATGTGCAAGCTGAGCAAGCCTCTTGACCATTTCTTGCCCCAAGGGGTATCCCTGCGGGGTCATCAGGATGACCCGTGCCTCCGGATTGCCTGATTGTATTGCCTCGATTCCTCTCATAATGGGCTCCGGTTTCATGATCATCCCTTTCCCCCCACCGTAGGGATAATCATCGGTCACCCGGTGTTTACCCTTGGCGTAGTCTCTGATGTTGAAAAGGTTGACCTGAATCAATCCTGCTTCACGGGCTTTCCCGATAATGCTTCCCTCCAAGGGGGAGTGAAACATTTCAGGGAAGAGGGTGAGGATGTCAAAGATCATCTTTTTGCACAAGTCCCTCCAGGGGGTGAATGACCATCGTGTGGGCTTCTATGTCTATACTCATGATCACATCTTTCGTAGCGGGAATTAAAAACTCCTGTGCTCCCTTTTGTACTACATAGACATCGTTGCTCCCGGTGGGTACGATTTCTTTGATCGTCCCCACATCCTCCCCCGTTTCACTGACTACCCGCATCCCCAGGATGTCCTGCCAATAATATTCGTCCGCTTCGAGGGGCGGAAGATCTGCGGGATCGATGAGCACGACTTTGCCCCTCAACTGTTCCGCCTCTGCTCTGCTCTGGATTCCCTCTAATTGGGCCAGGATGAACTTCTTGTGAGGACGGACCGTGAGGAGCCGATAAGGATGGAGGCTCTTCTCATCCCCTTGGAGATATATCATCTGATAGTGGGAGAAAAATTGAGGATCCTCAGGATTGAAATATGCAATCCTGATTTCCCCTTTCACGCCATGAGGCTTGGAAACCCTTCCAATGGCGATGAAGTCTTCTCCCACAGCCCTCTGGCTTTTAACTACTCTATGATTTCAAGGACGGCCCGTTTATTGTTCTTGGTGGAAGCCGCGCTTAGAATGGTCCGTATAGACCTGGCTGTCCTACCCTGTTTGCCTATAATCTTGCCCAAATCCTCCTTGGCCACCGAGAGTTCAATGACAGACGTCCTCTCGCCCTCGATTTCAGTCACTTTCACGTCGTCGGGATTATCCACTAAAGACTTGGCGATATACTCAACTAGCTCTTTCATGTTCAGACCTCCTTCTGTGATTCAATCCCTGAGACCGTCGTCGGACACTGAGCATGCTTCCTAAGCGCCTGTGTTGATCCCTGCCCGCCTCAGCAATTGGGCTACCGTGGGAGTTGTCTGGGCACCCTTCTGAAGCCATTCCGTCGCTCGTTCCGTGTCGACGGAAATGTTCGGTGGGTCCTGTTTGGGATCGTACGTACCGATCTTCTCGATGAACCTTCCATCACGCGGAGCCCGGACATCAGTCACGACAATGCGATAATACGGCTGCTTCTTAGACCCAAATCGCGCCAATCTGATCTTTACCGGCATCTCTTTTCTTTCACCTCCCTTCCCAATCAGTTTTTAATGAACAAGGAGCACATTTAGAGAGGAAACATATTGGGTGAAATCCCTTTCCCACCTCTTTTGTTGAACTGCTTGATCATCTTTTTCGTCATTGCGAACTGTTTCAGGAGCCTGTTGACATCCTGAACAGTGGTTCCACTCCCTTTGGCGATGCGAAGCCTTCTGCTTCCGTTGATGATGCGCGGAACTCTTCTCTCTTCCGTGGTCATGGAATTGATGATGGCCTCCAGGCGCACCAGTTGTCCTTCGTCCGGGCGCATGGCCTTCATCCCCTTCAACTTACCTAACCCCGGGATCATCCCCATGATGTCCTCCAGGGGACCCAGCTTTTTAATCTGACGAAGTTGATCACGGAAGTCCTCCAGGGTAAGCTCATCTTTTCTCAACTTCTTTTCGAGGGCCTCGGCCTGGCGTTCGTCAAAGGCCGCCTGAGCCTTCTCTATCAGGGAGAGGACATCACCCATCCCCAGGATCCTGGAGGCCATCCTGTCGGGGTGAAAAACCTCCCAGGCATCGAGTTTTTCTCCGATACCGACGAATCGGATCGGCCGCTGGGTAACCGCCTTGATAGACAAGGCGGCTCCGCCTCGGGCATCGCCGTCCAGTTTAGTCAGGACGACCCCTGTTATGCCCAGGGTATCGTTGAACGCCTTGGCCACGTTGACCGCATCCTGCCCGGTCATGGCATCGGCCACGAGGAAGATCTCCTGGGGGTTCAACAACTTTTTTATCTTCTGTAGCTCCTCCATGAGCTCTTCATCGATGTGGAGCCGACCGGCGGTATCAAAAATGAGCGTGTCAAAGCCCTGCCCTGGGCCCTCCTTCCGGGCCTTGGCCACGGTCTGCAGAGGGTCATCTCCGGTCTTAGGCGTATAACAGTCGATCCCTAAGAGTTCCCCCAATTTCTTTAATTGTTCAATAGCTGCTGGTCGATAGGGATCAGCAGGGACAAGGTAGGGGTTTCGCTTTTGCTCTCGCAGGTAGCGGGCCAGCTTGCCCGCCGTTGTGGTCTTACCTGAGCCTTGAAGCCCCACCAACATGATGGAGAAGGGGGGTGGCCCTGATAGCCTCAGGCTGTTGTCTTCCCCACCACCCATTAAGGTGATGAGTTCCTGATGGACGATCTTGATCACCTCTTGGGCAGGGGTCAGGCTCTCCGAGACTTCTTGACCGGCGGCCTTTTCTTGAACCCGCGCGATAAAATCCTTCACTACCTTATAGTTGACATCCGCCTCTAAGAGGGCAAGGCGTACCTCTCTCAGGGATTCATTAATATCCTTTTCCGACAGCTTGCCCCGCCCTTTGAGCTTTTTAAAGACCTGATTTAACCGTTCTGTGAGATTCTCAAACATCTTGCGTCCATGTTTTGATTCTTAGCCCAATGTAAGATTATCATCCCTTTATTGTCAAGGCCCCTTTTCCCCTTCTACACAGGCAACAATCGCTTGTACCAGGGTTTTTCCTTCTTATTGTTGTCTGTATCCTTTTTATCCGAGGGTGTAGCAGGGGTTTTATCCTTCTTGACAAAGTCAAAGTGGAACTCCTCCACCGGCATGTTTTCATCACCGACGATGACGATCTGCAATTCATATTTTCTCTCGATGGCGTTGAGATCATCCCGCTTGTAATTGAGGAGGTACTCCGCCACGGTTTTGGACAGGGTTCCTTTGATTATATTGAAATCATCCTGAGTCACCCGCTCTTGAATCTTTCGCAGGACCGCCAGGGCCAAGGAGTAAGGCGATCGTGCTCTCCCCCGTCCTTGACAATACTGGCAGGTCGAGTAGATGCCGTCGCTGAGGGAAGGCTTCAGGCGTTGACGTGATAGCTCTATGATGCCAAATCGGGACATCCGCGACAGGTCCACCTTGGCCCGATCCTTTTTAAAAGCGTTACGCAGTTTTTTCTCCACCTCGCGTTTGTGCGGCGTGGACCTCATGTCGATGAAGTCAATGACGATCAACCCTCCGATATCCCGCAGCCGTATCTGCCGGGCGATTTCCTCGGCGGCCTCAAGGTTCGTGATGAGAGCGGTTTCTTCGATATCCTTGGACTGAGCGACCCGGCCGGAGTTGACATCGACGGCTACCAATGCCTCGGCGATATCGATGCAGATCTTTCCCCCGGACTGTAAGGGAACCTCTCGGGCATAGATGTGTTCTATCTGCTGCTCAATCTGAAATCGGGAAAAGAGGGGTTTTTCGTCCTGATAGAGCTTGACCCTGCGCCGATATTTGGGCATAACTTCCTGAAAGAACTCTTTGGCTTTTATGTACGCGCCCTCCTCATCGACAATTACCTCTTTTGCCTCTGGGGCGAAATACTCCCGAATCGATTTTACCACCAGGTCACTTTCTTGATAGATTAATGAGGGGGTGTTGAGCTCTTCGCTCCGCGTCTTTATGGTTTCCCAGAAGCGCATGAGATACTGAAAGTCGGTCAACAGCTCTTTTTTGGTGCGATTCACCCCGGCCGTGCGCACGATAAAACCCATCCCTGCAGGGAGCTCAAAATGGCTTACGATCTCCTTCAATTTCTTCCGTTGTGTTTCATTCTCGATCTTACGCGACACCCCGCTGCTGTTGCTTCCGGGCATGAGGACTATATACCTGCCGGGGAGCGATAGGTAAGTGCTTAAGGCTGCTCCCTTCGCCCCCATCTCTTCCCTGGTAACTTGGACCAAGACCTCTTGATTTCTTCTCAGGACGTCTTGGATCTTTGCTCTCTTTTTCTTGGGGAAATCTTTGCGAATCCAGAGGTCATGATGGATCTCATCAAAGGGGAGGAACCCGTTCTTGCCAACTCCAAAGTCGACGAAGGCGGCCTGAAAACTGGGCTCAATCTGGGTGACGGTCCCTTTGTAGATGTTTCCTTTAATATTCTCTTTTGTGGAGGTCTCGATACTAAAATCGGTCAATACCCCCTCGTCTACTACCGCCACCCGGACTTCTTCCGGATAGGAGGCATTGACCAGGATCTTTTTAGCCATAGGATGAGTTACCTTTTAACAATATTTGGATGATCCTTATACGATATTATAAACGATAGATACAGAAATTGTCAACAATATTATAACAGAAGCACACCGCATTGCATTTTGTTATGTGAAATAGTATTGAAGATCGGCTTTTTTTATAGGAATATATTATCGATGTGCTTCTGATTACGAAACGCATCCCCGACAGACGGGGAGGGCGGTGCTTGTCAATTCACGCAATTTTTTGTAAGGAGGTATCTCAATGAAAGAGGTCAATCTCAGAGCATGGCATCGTCGTATCGGTATCATACTGGCGCTTTTTATCATCCTGCAGGCCGGAAGCGGTTTCTTAATAACGCTCGGTGATTTGATTCCATCTACGAGCCCCGATACCGAACACGCCGTAGCCGTGACAACAGTAGATGAGGAAGAAGAGCACTTTTGGGACGAAGCACTCGAATTCATCCACTTTGGGGCCGGTGCGGCGGGGGCTCTTTACCGAATTCTTTTGGGAGCCGGAGTCCTGTGGATGGCGGTTTCAGGGGGTCTCATCTTTTTCCGGATCAGGGCCCGTTCTAAAAAACGGTGACACCGAGGCAGGACCCATCCGCTGTGCTGTTGATTATTCTCCTATCAACTCTGCACAAGATCACATCTCCTGCATGAAGTGCTCTTCATACTCTCGTTCAAGGGCCTCTTTATGACGCAGTTCCTCCTTGGCAAGTCTGGAAAATAGCTCTTCGAGCTCCGTCCCTTCGTAGTTCCCAAAGAGCATATGGTATATGCTGTAAGCCTCCTGTTCCTTTTTAATGGCGAACAGCATCACCTCTTGGGGAGTGCTGTCGGGGCCGATATTCTCGGTGACCATATAGTCACTGAGATGCAGATCTTTTGCCTCTTTCTTTCCCCCTATGCGGTCTATCTTTCCTCCCTTGAGGGCAGTTTCCAATAAGTTCCTGTGGCTCAACTCCTCTTTTGCCAGATCTTCGAGCAGGGCCTTGGCCCCAGGATCCTTGACTATGTCTCCAAGCATCACATAGAGTTCATGGGCGTCATGCTCTCTGCGGATGGCAAAGGTCAATACATCATTGAGGGATTCAAGCTTCATATCCACCTCCTTAACCCACGTTTTTGCATAGCAGACTTGTTTATCGATGTATATAGTTGTCTACATAATAGAAGATGACCGCCATTGTCAAGGGACAATTCACCACGCTGGGGGATATGCTTGTGAAGAAACATTTATTTGGCATATCTCAATTAGTAGGTTCGGGCACTGAAGACGTTTCCATAACGCTCTGGTTTAAGCAAATAGAAGAATACAGGGCCGATGAATAAATGGGGAACAATTTCGTCAAAAAAAGTGAAAAAACACTTGACAAGAGGTATGCTGACAGGATAAATCTTTATTGAATTTTTAGTGCAGAAAGGGGGAGAAAAAATGAAGAAATGGCTTTATCTTATAGTGGCGGTGGCGTTTGTAGCGGGAGGAATCATCAGTATTGCCATTGCGCAGCCCGATAGCGTCACCATTGATAACAAGTACCCCAAAAAACTGAAGACTCCCGTAACCCTATCTCACAAGGCGCATATTGACAAGGGTGTAGCGTGCACCGAGTGTCACCACACCTGGAAAAAGGAGGAGACGCCGGCCCCACAGAAGTGCGCCGAGTGCCACAAGGCAGACGATAAAGGGCCGACAGGACTTAAAAATGCCTATCACACGAACTGCCTGGACTGTCACAAGCAATTAAAGAAAGAGGGCAAGCCGACGGGGCCTACCATCAAATGCACCGAGTGTCACGCCAGTAAATAAAAATCAGTCGAGTAGGAGCTGGGAGGCCGGAAATGAAGAAATGGCTTTATCTTATGGTAGCGGTAGCGTTTGTGGCGGGAGGAATCATCAGCATTGCCATTGCGCAGCCCGATAGCGTCACCATTGATAACCAGTACCCGAAGAAACTGAAGAATCCCGTAACTCTACCTCACAAGGCGCATGCGGATACTATAGCCTGCACCGAGTGTCACCACACGTGGAAGAAGGAAGAGAGTGCTACTCCGCAGAAGTGCGCTGAGTGCCACAAGGCAGACGAAACCGGGGAGAAGGGGCTCAAGCGGGCTTACCATACGACGTGTCAGAATTGTCACAAGAATTTAGCCAAACAGGGAAAGCCAGCGGGTCCTACCACCAAGTGTACCGGCTGTCATCCCAGCAAGGCAAAAGTAATCAACTAAGCGCTAGAAGACCAGAAACGCAAAAAAGGAGGGGGTGTAAAAGATCCCCTCCTTTTTCCATTTCTGGACGAAAGTGATATCTATGTACCAGCGGGATTAAAGTCACTGGGCTGCTATGGCCAGGATCAACACCCCATCTTCATATTTCGGTCCGCCGATGAGCAGAGTCCCCCCTTTTTTGAGTTTTGCCGTGGTCTTAAATATACTTTTCCCCCCCCGCAGGATTTCCACAGTGATCTCCGCCGTTCCTCCCTGTTCTTGGATGAGTTGGATATGCAACTCTTTATTGTCAGCTAAGGAGAGCTGATCCATCTGCCCTTCTGAGAGGAGAAAGGAACGCTCTTGCAGGAGTCGGTAGGATGAATAATTAAACAAGGTACCCAAATTCTTTTGTATATCCTGCAGGTGTGCATCGATACCCTTTGCCTGGTGCGAGGCGAGGATGACCCTGATCTCTACCCCCATTTCCCCTCCTAAGGCAAAGGATGCAAAAGTTAGCATGCAAAACATGCTTAAGAGAACCCAAGAGATTGATTTCTTCACCTCATCGCCTCCTTCCCTTCTTCTTCCACAAAGAACCAAACGATCATCATCTCATCGTCCCCTTGGAAGATCATGACCGGATGCTCGCTCTCCACCGACTCCACCACCACGCGCGGTGTCGGCGGGGATGTCACAAAGGGGAAGATTACCAAGAAGGCTATCACAATGGCTGTCCCCCATGCAAGGGCCGTGCGCGGTCGAAAGGAGGAGAATAGGCCCTTAAATTCCCACCACATTTGCTCCATTATGGTAGGGGTCTCCAGCCTATCTGCCACGCCTTCCCATATCCTGGCAAGTGGCGCATCAGCAACACCTTCCTCCACTGCCTCCTGCAGGCGGCTGCGCAGGGTGGTAAGTTCCTGCAACTCCCTGTGGCAGCGATGACACCCTTTCACGTGCTCCTCCACGGAAACCCTCTCTTCAGGACGCAGCTCCCCATCCACATACTTGTCCAGCAGTGATGCCATATGATTACAGCCCGGCATTTAATCCTCCCCCTTCAGATAAGGCGTGAGGGTCCGGCGCATGCCATCCCTGGCGTAGTGCAACCTGGACATCACGGTACCCAACTGGCAGCCCATGACCTGCGCGATCTCCTTATAACTCAGTCCCTCTACTTCCCGTAAGAGGAGGATTGCCCGGTGTTGTGGCGGAAGCTGGGCTATAGTCATGCGGATATGCTCATTGAGCTCTTTGCGCAGCAACGTGGAGTCAGGCCTTTCTTTGTTTGGAGGATCAACTGCCCTATGTATCTCAGGATTTGTCATCCTCTGGCGTCGAAAATCGAGGGCGAGATTCACGGCGATCCGGTACAGCCACGTATAAAAAGAAGAGGCCATACGGAACCCCCTGATGGATCGATAGGCCTTCGTAAACACCTCCTGAGTCAATTCCAGGGCATCCTCCCGATCCCATACCATCCCATAGAGGAGGGAGTAGATCTTGCGCTGATAGGGAGTCATGAGATCCTGAAAGGCATCTTTCTCCCCCCGCTGTACCCGCTCTATCAGGTCCCGTTCTTCCAAAGCAGTTCTGTTGTCTTAGATGCAAAATTGTACGTAGTATTCACCCTCTTTTTCCCTTCGTCCACTTTATTTCGGCATCGGAGGGCCTGACGTAGATGGGCACCAGCGAGGAAATGTCATCTTGCTCCCCCTTCTTGAAGCGTTGTAACCCGATCTCGGCCACGGTCGAACCTCGGAGGAACCTCAAATGAGGGGGGGCGAAGAGGGCCTTTACGCCCAACCTCTTCTCGATGAGTTCCCTGTAGACCTCCACCCCATCACCCAAGAAGATAGTCTCCTGAAGCGGGATCTTCTCAAGGAGGTCAAGAGGAGAGAGGACCTGGTAGGGGGTCAATTGCTTAACCTCCCCGCCCTCTCCATCTTTGTAAAGGGCGGTGTAGACTTCACCTTTGCGTGCATCCAAGAGGGGGCAGATCACGTAGGGGGTGAAGGGGAGGTTAGAGGCGAGGGCATCCAGGGTGGGAACCCCCACCACCGGCCTTTCGGCTGCCAGGGCCAATCCCTTGACAGCGCTCAGCCCCACCCTGAGCCCGGTAAAGGAACCCGGCCCCAGGGAGACGGCCATACCATCTATCTCATCCAGATCGAGCCGTGCCTCCTTCAAGAGGGCCTGGATGGCGGGGACCAATCGTGTGGAGTGAGTCTCGTCCCGAAGAAGGGCATATTCAGCCACTACCGCATCGTCATCGATGATCCCGAGGCTTCCACAGGAGGTTGACGTATCGACCCCCAAGATCCGCATCACTTGGCCCCCTGAGGGAGGAGTCTCAAGATGTCGTTATAGAAGATGAAGGCAAAGAGCAGGATAATAATGATTAATCCGATCTGCTGGGCCACCTCCATCTTCTTCACACTTAAGGGTCTCCCTATGACGGCCTCTATGGTCATGAAGAGGAGGTGGCCGCCATCGAGAATAGGGATTGGAAAGAGGTTTATAATACAGAGGTTAATGCTTAACACCGCAGTAAAGAAGATGAGGTTGAGAAAACCTTCTTGTGCTTGCTGGCCAGCTATCTGGGCGATAAGGATAGGCCCCCCCAGGGCCTTTTGGGCTGGGATGACCCGCTGGATTATCTTGACGACGCTCACCGCCGTCAACTTGATAACAAACCACGTCTGGGAAAAACCCATGCCGATTGCTTTGTAAACGGGTTCCCGCTTGATTATAAACTCATCCGATGCAGCGATTCCGATCTGATAGGCCTGCACCTCCTCACCAAAGATGTTTTTCCCCATTATGGCCCGAGGGGTGACCCTTATGCTGATAATTTTCTCCCCTCTCTTGATAGTCAACTGGATTTCTTTTCCCTCGCTCTTGGAGATCGCTCCGGGGAGATCAACCCATTGGGTCATTTCTTCGTTGTCCACCTTGAGAATAGTATCCCCAGGCTGTACCCCTGCCTCTTGGGCAGGGAAGCCGTCCGCGACCGTTCCCACAATAGGGAGTACTTGTGGCATTCCCACACTGAACAACAGAGAGAAGAAACAAATAGCGAGCAGCAGGTTCGCGAGGGGCCCAGCCGCAACGATGGCCATCCTTTTACGCACGGGTTGCTGGAGAAAGGCCCTCTTCTCATCGCTTTTCGCAACCTTCTCATGTGGATTATCTCCTAAGAGCTTCACATACCCCCCCAGGGGGAAGGCGGATATCATATATTCTGTATCCCCTATCTTTTTGCCAATAAGTTTGGGGCCAAAGCCCAAGGAGAACTTCAACACTTTTACCCCTGCTATTTTGGCGACGAGGAAATGTCCAAGCTCATGGACGAAGATCAAGATACCCAGCACAAATGCTAATGCCACAATATAAATCATCGTGCTACCTCTCGTATAAAGTCTAAGGCCTTTCCCTTGGCCCATTGATCCGCGTCAAGGACATCCTCTACCCCGCGCAGAGGGGTTGTGTTGTGTCCATTCATGGTCGAGGCGACCACGTGCGGAATGTGGTCAAAGCCGATCTTGCCTTGGAGAAAGGCCTCCACCGCTACCTCATTGGCGGCGTTGAGCACCGCCGGCAAGGTTCCCCCTCCTTCCAGGGCCTCATAGGCCAGTTTCAAAGAGGGGAACTTCTCAAAATCAGGGGGATCAAAGGTCAGATGGTTGAGTTCAGCCAGGTTGAGCCCGGGGAGGTCAGTTGTCAATCTCTTGGGATAGGAGAGGGCATAGGCGATGGGGATTCGCATATCAGGAATGCTCAACTGGGCGATGATGGAGCTGTCCACATATTCAACCAGGGAATGGACTATGCCCTGGGGATGGATCACGATCTCGATCCGCTCAGGGGGGACCTGGAAGAACCAGTGGGCCTCGATGACCTCTAATCCTTTATTCATCATAGTGGCGGAATCGACCGAGATCTTGGGTCCCATCTCCCATACGGGATGGGCGAGGGCCTCTTGCGGGCTTACCGCTTGTAATGCCTCAGCGGGCAGGGTATAAAACGGTCCTCCCGATGCGGTCAAGATGATCCTCTTTATTCCTTCTCCTCCCGTCTTACCCCCCAAGGCCTGAAAGATGGCGCTGTGTTCACTGTCGATGGGTAAGATCGCGACCCCCTTTTCTTGCGCCTTCTTCACGATGATCTCGCCGGCCATCACTATTGATTCCTTGTTCGCCAGGGCGACATCTTTCCCCTCGTCGATGGCAGCGATGAGGGGAAGGAGCCCGATTGAACCTACCACTGCTGATACCACCAAATCCACCCCGGTAAAGGTGGCTGCGCGGATGAGTCCTTCCGCCCCAAAGGCCACTTCCACTTTTTCTTTCTGGAGATCCTTCTGGAGGACCTGGGCGAGGTCTTGGTTGAGGACTGAGACGAGGCGGGGCTTGAATCTTTTTACCTGTTCGCGCAGTACGGAAAGATTCGTCCCCGCAGCAAGGGTAAGGACTTCAAAATCCTCCCTGAATTGCTTCACGATCTCGAGGGTATTGACCCCGATGGACCCCGTCGATCCGAGGATGGCCAACCGTTTCATAGTATCTCGGTAAATTTCAAAAAGTAATACAAAAAGGGTGCGGCAAAGAAAAAGCTGTCTAATCTGTCCAATACACCTCCATGTCCGGGGATAAGGCTCCCGGAGTCCTTTACCTTGGCCCCCCGTTTAATCATTGATTCCGAGAGATCCCCCAATTGACCGAAGAGGGCGATGCCTAATCCCACAAAAAGTGCATCTGCTCCCCGCACCGTCGGCAGGAAGAGGGCCTTGAAGGCGAAAACGGTAAGGATTGCGCCGACGAAGCAGGCGAAAAAACCCTCGACTGTCTTATGAGGGCTGATTCGGGGACTGAGTTTATGTCTGCCCCACCAGGAGCCGATGAGGAGGGCAAAGGTATCCCCCACCCACACCGTTGCCAAGAGTAAGAGGACCCACCAGATCCCCTGCGGTAATTTGTTAATCAGGGTGACATGGGACAGCAGGAAGGGGACATAGATGATGCCGAGAAAAACGATCCCGATGCGGTTCGGCAGGATGGAAAGCTTCTCAGATGAAAAGGCATAGCCGAGAAAGAGGACCACCATGACGGCACATAAGAATACCATGATCATCTCGGAGGAAGCCCACTGAATTAACGCGCAGAGGATGGCACCAAGGGTGATGCCACCGATCTTCTCTCCAGTCCCTCCGTTTGCCATGGTCATGCTATAGAACTCATAGAGCCCCAAGATGGCAGCCGCGCATACCATGAGCGCGAGGGTATAGGAAGGCCCGAAGATGATCAACAACCCTACGAGTGGAATGATAATCAATGCCGTGATAAATCTTTTGAGCATGTCAAGGCCTCTCAATGCATCGGCTCATCATTATTGGTCTCCCTCATATTATGACGCAGTACCTTCTCGGATTTGTGAGGCAGTAAGCCCAAAACGCCTCTCCCTGTTTTGATACGCAATGCAGGCTTGCATCAACTCTTCTTTGCCGAAATCAGGCCAGAGGGTCGTGGTGAAGTAGAGTTCGGTATACGCAATTTGCCAGAGGAGGAAGTTGCTGATGCGCAATTCACCACTGGTGCGGATCAGTAAATCTGGATCAGGGAGGTCTCCGGTGAAGAGATATCGTGAGAAGGTTTCCGGGGTGACATCATCCTTGGTGATCCGCCCCCTTTCTATCTCTTCGATGACCTTTCTGACGCCGGCAACAATCTCTGAACGCCCCCCATAGCTGAGGGCAAGGTTGATGATGAGGCCATCCTTGTGACGGGTTTTCTGCACTGTCTCCTTGAGGGATTTACGGATGGGGGCGGGGAGATCCTCTAAGTCTCCAATAATGTTGATACGAATATTTCTTCCCAGCAGCTCTTTTTGCCGCTTCCGCAGATATTCTTGCAGGAGTCCCATGAGGGCACTCACCTCTCTGCGCGGACGGCGCCAATTCTCTTTGGAAAAGGCATAGAGGGTGATGATCTTGATCTGAAACTCTTCACATGCATCCACCACCGCATTGGTCGCTTCGAGTCCCTTCTTATGCCCTTCTATTCTCGAGAGGTGATGCCGCTGTGCCCATCGACCACTTCCATCCATGATAATGGCTATATGGTGGGGCATTTTTTTTGGATCGAGCCTCTCCATATCCCGTCGCTGAACTTTCATAATATCGAATTAAGGGAGATGTTCCCAGAATTAACGCTCCTGAGATTTGGTAGCAATCAACACTCAATGAGTGCTGGTGCAATCGACATCCATTCCAACTGTAACACAAGTATCGGGGCTTTGCAATGGAGGAGGCCATGAAGACCTGAGGGGAGAATTGTTATAATTGCAAAGGGCGAGGGAGCAGAAGGTCTGCTCCCTCATCACCTATACCTCAACAACTGCATCCACTGGGCAGACCTCCATGCAGGTTCCGCACTCAGTGCATTCATCCTGCTTTATGCTATATTTCTCTTCGCCTTCTTCGATGGCGTCTGCGGGGCATTCCTCAGCACAGGTTCCACATGCCACGCACTCATCATTGATTTCATACGGCACAGCTCTCACCTCCTTACTGTTAAATCTCCATTATTTCCTTTTCTTTTTCTGCAATCACCTCATCGATTTGTCCGACGAAGGTATCAGTTGTCTTTTGTACCTGATCCTGTAATTGATGCAACTCATCCTCGGAAATTTCCTTTCCCTTCTCCATTGTGCGCAATGTTTCAATGGTTTCTCTCCTGATATTGCGCACCCCGATCTTAGTGTTCTCCCCCATCTTTTTGACTAACTTCACCAGCTCTTTTCTGCGCTCCTCTGTCAGCCTCGGAATGGTGATGCGTATAATCTTTCCGTCGTTTGCCGGCGTCATCCCCAACTCCGATTTGAGGATCGCCTTTTCGATTGCGCCAATTAAGGACTGATCCCAGGGCTGAATGACGATAAGCCTGCTCTCAGGTACCGAGAGGGTGGCTACCTGATTAAGGGGGGAAGAGGTTCCATAATAATCCACCCTGATGTCATCCAAAAGGGCCAGGGAGGCTCTGCCGGTTCGCACCTTGCCCAGCTCTTTTTCCAACGCGGAGATGGCTTTCTCCATCTTCGCTTCGCATTCTTTAATGATCTGCAGTTCCATAAGATCCTCTAACTGATCAGCGTACCATCTTTCTCACCTAAGATTATCCGCCGCATAGTTCCCCGAGCCCCGACATTGAAGACAACCAGGGGGAGTTGATGGTCCATACAGAGGGAGATAGCGGTAGCATCCATCACCCGTAACCTTCTCTTCAATACCTCCTGGTACGAGATATGATCAAATTTAACCGCTGCGGAATTCTCTACAGGATCAGAATCATAGACACCATCCACCTTCGTGGCCTTCAGGATGATCTCTGCTCCTATTTCGAGAGCCCGCACGGAAGCTGTTGTATCCGTGGTGAAATATGGATTGCCCGTTCCGCCCACGAGGATCAGCACTTTTCCCTCATCGAGGTCTCTGAGGGCATGGGCGCGTTCATAGGGTGTCACCATGGTACCCACTGCCACGGCAGACTGTACAGAAGTCGGGACCCCACGCTTCTCTAATACATCCCGCAAGGTCAGACCGTTCATAATGGTAGCCAACATTCCAAGCTGATCCGCCGTCACCCTCTCTATGTCATCACCAGCGGCCTGTGCCCCTCGGATGAGATTCCCCCCTCCAACCACCACGGCCATCTCGACCCTCAGTTCCCTCAACTCCTTGATCTCCTCAGCCAACCTCCCGAGAGCCGCAGGCTCTATTCCCGCCCCCCCCTCTCCTGTCATCACCTCGCCGCTTAGCTTTAACAAAACTCGCTTATACGTGGGTTTTTGTC
>Ga0315537_1000108_pt1 | contig 53109 bp, 60 predicted proteins | sample SalMarSW160270MG_FD_203091 | JGI IMG/M metagenome (GOLD analysis project Ga0315537, IMG submission 203091) | Salt marsh sediment microbial communities from the Plum Island Ecosystem LTER, Massachusetts, United States - Salt Marsh Sediment SW1602-70 ... | reverse complement strand
GGTTGCAGGCCGGTCACGTCCCTGCCGATCGCTGCCACCGTCCCGGCAGCATCCCAGCCGCGCACCCGGTTGCCAGGCCCTCGGAAGCCGAAACCGAGGGAGCGTCCCGCCAGTCGGGCGATGAGGGGAGCTCCGCTAACGAGGTGCCAGTCGTAGGGATTGACGGAGGCGGCCGCGACGGCAACCACGACGTCGTGGTCTCCCGGTACCGGTTGTTCGACGTCTCTCATCTCGAGCACGTCGACCGAGCCGTAGGTGTCGTGGGCGATCGCCTTCATGACATCTCCCGTCGTTCTGAGGTAGTACGGGCAGCGCGGAGGAGCCGGGTATACCGTGCCGCCCTCGTCTCCGGTGTCAGCCGAGCCCGACGGAACTCCAGCTTCTCCCAGCGGCTCGGCGGCATCTCGCTCGGCTCTCCGGGGGTGGCGCAGTATGGCCGAACCGCACCAGGCCGTTCAACCGGACCGGTCGAACCGGCCGGCGGCGCGGCGCCCGCGGTCCTCTCTCGCTGGGGGAGTGGTGCCCGCCCGGCTCGGTCGAGGCGGAGCTACGCCGCACCCGGCTTGGCTCCCTCGATCCGTCAGACCCCCGGACGCCGATTCATCTCGCGAACGGCCGAGGTTCCATCCTTCCCTCGACGCTGCAACACCGGTATCATTCCGTCACTGTGACGCAACAAGGTGAGATCAGACGTTGCGAGTGGTGCGGGGCGGAGTTCCTCGCTACCCGTCAACCGGGCCGGCCGGCGAAGTACTGCCGTCGCAGTCACCGGCAACGCCACTACGAGGCCCGCCGCCGTGGCGCCGGCCGGGGCCTCGGATCCGACGAGCTCATCCTGAACCGTGCCGACTACATCCGTCTCCGCGACGAGATCTACCGCCTCGAGGCCGCCTGCGAGGACGCAGCCAACGACCTGCGCGGCTCACCGACCAAGGTCGAGCTGCAAACCATCGTCGCCGAGGTTACGACCGTGGGTCGAGCGGTGGTTGAAGCGGTGGTCGAGCCTTTGGCCACAGGTGGTTGAAAGTTGACCCTGTGTCCCATAATCCACGTTATGTAACCTTCGTGCAGGGGTCGAAGGAGGGTCGAGAGTGCGGCTCACAATGGCCCCTCCCCTCCGCCACTCGGGCATCGTCGTCGCCGCCGGGAATCTGGGACCACCGGCCCTTGACGTCCCCCGACAGCGTTTCGCACAGTGGCTCCAGTCGATTGCGGGAAGCATCGTGACAGGATCGGACCTACCGACTGCGGAGGATCGGGCACGGAGGCGCGCCAAGTACCTCACAGGGGTGCTGTGGCACGTCGGGGCGTTCGTCATCATCAACGCATTCTTCTGGATCCTGGACTTGGCGGTCGGCCAGAGTGGGCTGCAGTGGGCCTACTGGATCACTGCGGTGTGGGGCTTCGGGCTGATCTTCCATCTCCTGGCCTACTACATCGACGGCCGCGGCGTCGAGCAGGGCAAGTACCAGAAGTACCTGGCCGAGGAGCGGGAGCGAGAGGGCGGCACGCCGTAGCCCTTCCGGACCCCGGTCGGTGGGGCCGCTCGCTCCCCCGCCGGGGGCCTACTCCTTGGTCACCGGCATTCGGATCTCAGTGACCGGAGGGCCCGGCTCGTCGGGACCCGACATGTAGATCTCTTGCACCGGCCCGGCAACCCGGTAGCCGTGCTCCCCCACCCACGCCGCCAGCGCCTGGTAGGGGACGGCCAGTTCGTCGTAGGGACCGACGAACACAGTGGTGGCGGCGGTGCCGCCTTCCAGCGTCCGTTCTTCGTACCGGCGGCCGCCCGGCGTTTCGAGTGACCCGTCTTTCGCTGCATCGACGGGACAGAACACTTCGACGTCGATCTGGTCGGCCGTGAACTCGAGGTCGTGGTAGACGGTTACCGGCGCCCCTGCCAGCTGCATCCCGTTGGAGAAGATGCCACCGATCGTGTCGACGATCACGTCCCCGATGTCGGTCGTGGCCCGCACGGTCTCGCGCACCGACAGCCCGCTCGCCGCCTCCAGGGTCTTCACGGTCACTTCGATGTCCGGCATGGTGCCCTCCTCTTCGATGAGGCGGAGCCGGACCGCCACCCGGTCGAGCCGATCCTGCTCCTCGGTGATACGGTCGCTGATCTCGGCCTGCTTGAGCCGCAGCATCCCTCGCAATTCCGGGCCGCTCAGCTCGTCGCCGAGAACTCGCGGGATCTCCTCCAGGCTCAGACCGAGGTCCTTCAGGGCGACGATGCGGTTCAGGTCCCGGAACTGCGAGGCCCGGTACAGGCGGTAGCCGTTGGCTTCGTCGACCGCGTCCGGTCTCAGCAGACCGATCTGGTCGTAGTAGCGCAGCGCCGACACCGACACCATCGCCAGCTTCGAGAACTCGCCGATCTTGAACACGGGTCCCTGCTCCCTCGTCGTCCTCCCGGCAGTATGAACCCTCGACCCACTCGAGGGTCAAGCCCCCGTTCCGCCGCTTCGGTACGGTGGGATGGAAGGGAGGTGACTGGCGGCGGCCCAAACTCAGCCCGCCGTAGGAGTTCGGAGGCGCTCGGAGTCCTCGCAATCGGGGGTAGCCGACCACCGTCCGCACCGGTAGCCTTCCCGCCGGAGAGAGAGAACCATGACGATCCTGCCTGTCGCGCGACGCGCACTGTCCTTGCTGCTGCCGTTGATGCTTGTCGCCTCGTGTTCGAGCAACGACAAGCCGACAGCCGCTCTCACCGCCACCGGAGACCAGACGACGACCACCGCCTCATCCGGCGGTGAGCAGCCGAGTGGCGAGACCGGAAACGAGGCCGACCTCGTTCAGGCGGCCACCGACGCCTTCCAGGCGTTCACCACCGCCGACAACGAGGCGTGGTTCAACAGCCTGTCGCGCGCCTGCCGGGAACGGCTCCAATTCGCCGCGGTCGACGCCTACCTCGACGGACGCCGCTTCAACATGGACCTCGCCGACATTTCCGCCCAGGACCTCACCGTCGACGACGTCTCGGTGGACGGGAGCGGGTCCTCCGCCGCGGTGGTACTCGACATCTCCGGCGCCCGCGACGCCACCATCGGCGAGTCGCTCCCCCACTCCTGGGTCTACGAGGAGGGTGCCTGGCACATGGACGACTGCTCCGACATCGGGGAGTCCCAGGGTGGCCTCGCCGGGTACGGCACCGACCGCAACGATCCCATTCCTTACGGCGGCGTCACCGACGCCAACGGCTGGCTCGTCGCCCTCATCTACATCGCCCCCGACGACGAGGCGACCGTGCTCGATCTCGGTGGCGACCCGGCGCCCGACGGCACCCAGCTCTTCGTGGCGCAGGTGAACTTGTCGTACAACGGGGCCCAATCGTCGATCACCGTCGGCAACGAGCTCCTGTTCGACATGGTCAACGGCGACACCGTCTACGGTGACGATGCCGCCTGCGGGCTCCCACCCGATATCGGGATCGACCCCGCCGCTTCGGTGGGGCCGGGCGAGACCGTCAGCGGCGGGTTCATCTGCCGATCGATCTCCCCGCCCGACGCCGATCGCATGCTGCTCCGGGTCACCCACGTCCCGACCGGCACCGAGTACTGGTTCGACCTCACGCCACAGTGAGCCGCCTCGCTCAGGGCATGTGCTTGACGTAACGCCGGCTCAGGCCCGAGCCCTCCCGGTACGTGCCCGGTTCGTACCCGTGGTCGAACAGGGCGCTGTCGAGACGGTCCCCCGATTCCGCCGGGTGCGGGACCCCGAAGAGGTGGAGCGCCACTCCCCCGCTCCCCCACCGGCCGGTGCGCAAGGGTTGAGGAGTCCTTCGCAAGATACGCGAAGCGCTTCGCCTCGTCTGGCCATACGGTGGCGTCACGCAGCCGTCCGAGCTGCCCGATCAGGAGGCCGCACCATGCCCGCTCCCCCATTCAGCGTCAACCCCATCGGCCGCGTCGTCATCGATAGAAACGGACACTCACTCGAGATTGACGAGGCCTACCGACCGGCTCTCACGGAGTTGGGCGGCTTCAGCCACGTCAACGTCCTGTGGTGGTGCCATCATCTCGACGAGCCGGCATTCCGGGAGATGACGATCGCCGAGAAGCCATACAAGGAGGGCCCCGAGCAGGTCGGTATCTTCGCCACGCGATCGCCGGCACGACCCAACCCGATCGCTCTCACTGCCACCCCGATCATCTCGCTCGACGCCGATAGCGGCGTCGTCCAGATTGCCTTCATCGACGCCGACGACGGGACTCCGATCCTCGACCTGAAGCCGTACCTGCCCTGCGCTGACCGCATCCGTGACGCTCACAGCCCGCAATGGTGCGCCGAGTGGCCCCAGTGGTACGAGGATTCCGGGTCGTTCGACTGGGGATCCGTGTTCGAGAACGCTCAGTAGCGCCGCAGAGGCCGCACGGGCAGGCAGATGTCGACGGCCTCCTTGCCCGGGGTGCTCGCCGCGCGGCCCACGAAGTAGCGCTCGTACGGATAGCCGTCGTCGGGCTCGTACCCGCTGTCGGGCAGCCAGCCGCCAGTGAGCGCATGCCAGGCCTCTCCGTAGTCCTTCTCGCCCAGTTCGAAGTGGCCGACCGCGTAGCTTCCGCCCTCGACCCGCATGCGGCCGATCTCGCCAGAGGCCGGGGTGTCCTCCGGAACGTTGAGGCAGGCACTCACCCGAAGCTTCGCGTCATCAGTGATGGTCGGGTCGTCGTGGCACACGGTGAGCACCCAGGCTCCGGATGTCACCAAGCCCCGGGGCTGGGCCCACGTCATGAGGCGATTGAAGGCCTCGGCGAAAACCTCGCCCATTCCCTGGTAGCGGCCGGTGTGACGGACGTACGCCAGCTCCAGGTCCGGCAGCTGCTCGACGGTCACGGTCGCCGTTCCCAAGGTGCCACACCGGACGCTCCAAGTGATACGCCCCGATTGGGGATTCATGAGCGTGCCGATGATCCCGAAGCTCTCGTCGAGAACGCCCATGGTGCCGAGCGTGTCGCGAATGCTCTCCCCGGGCGCCTTCTCATACTCCTGGTAGCCACCATTCCTCCACTCGGTCGCGCTCATGCCGAAGGCATCCCGAAAGGCGCGGGCGAACGACGAAGGGCTGGTGAACCCGCATCCGGCCGCGATCTCGGTCACCCTCCGCTGCGGATACTGCGGAAGCTGCGTCGCCGCACGCTCGATGCGGATCCGTGTAATGAACCGACTCAGCGTCTCCCCCGCCAGGGCGCTGAACACCCGATGAAAGTGGTAGGGCGAGAAATGGGCCACCTCGGCCAACTTGTCGAGCGTCAGCTCCTCGGCGAGATGCCGTTCGACGTAGTCGACGACGGCGTTGACACGCTCGACATAGATGTGGCGGCGCGCGCTGCTCTCGATACGCCGAACCATCTGGTCATCCGTCATCATGCTCCTGCCCGAGCCACCGGGAGGATACCGACTTCCTCCGGGCGCAGTCCGCGGGGCATTCGAGCCGGCGGGCCTCAGGCCCGCCCTCACCGGCCGCGCGCGACCCGGTCCTGACGGTAGGAATCACGGAGCAACCCGTAGAGCTCCGGCTCATCACGCTGCAGCGACGCCGGGGTGTCGAAGAAGGCTTCAGTGGCCACGGCGAGCACCTCTGCCGGATTGGTCGCGCCATAGGTATCGAGATCACCGGCTGTGCCGGCTCGCAGGCGCTCCAGGAGCGACCGGATCTCCGGTTCCTAACGGCGCTTGAGTTCGAAGGACATCGGCGGCACCCCGTCGCTCCTGCGCTCCCGCAGCCTGCCCGGCAACCTCGAGGCCACAGGGCACACCCGCCCGCTACGGTGAGACGAGGAAGGAGGTGACAGATGGCAACCACCCCGAACCCGACCAACGAGCAGATCGTCAAGGTGCTCGATCAGATACTGCGTGAGCTCGACGACGTGAAGAGCGGCCAGCAAGCGCTGGCAGCCGGTCTCAGCAATCTCGCCCAGGCGCTCGAGAAGTGAGGTAGCTCCATGGTGGTTGGAGGAGGAGCATGCCCTGCGGGGTTCGGGTCCGGTCCGTAGCTCAACGGACCTCATCCGTGAGGCGAATCGGGACATCCGGCCTGAAGCGCCAAATCGCCGGGACCATGAAATGTGAGAGGAGCCCGGCGACGGCAGTAGCCACCGCCTGGAACGGCTCCCCCGTTTCACCGCCCTCGTCTACATCGCCCCGGACGACGAGGCCACCGTGCTCGACTTCGGCGGCGAGCCTGCTCCCGACGGCACGCAGCTCTTCGTGTCCCAGGTGAGCCTGTCGTACGCGTCACCCACGTCCCCACCGGCACCCAATACTGGTTCGACCTCACGCCGCAGTGAGGCAAGGGCAGGCGGTAGGTTGACAAGCGGTAGCGGTTGACGTACGGTTGCAGGGCGCGATCAAGGAGTTCGCTGTGACTGTTGCCGCCTCCCTCACCACCTTGCCTCCCGCCAAGGCCGCCGAGGCGCTCGTCAGCGAGGGCGCTGCCGATCCCGACTGGCTCGACGCCTTCGCCGACGCCTTCGAGCAGCGCCGCAGCGCCAAAGCCTTCGAGCGCGTGCTCCGGGTGTGGGGCCTGAGCCAGGCCGAGGCCGGGCGCCGTTTCGGGGTGAGCCGGCAGGCAGTTGGCAAGTGGATTGCAGGTGGCATTCCCGCCGAGCGGGAAGCCGCCGTCGCCGACCTGGCCGCCGCTACCGACGTGCTCGTCCACTACCTGCAGCGTGACCGGATTCCGGCGGTCGTGCAGCGTCCCATCCCCGCTCTCGACGGCGTCTCCCTCCTCGACCTGCTCGGCGACGGTCGACACCGTGACGTCCTTGAAGCCTGCCGCGCCATGTTCGACTTCCGCCGGGTCCAGTCGTGAGGACCGAATCGCTCCGTGACGGCCACGAGTGGCTGCGCGTCGCCGACCGCAGGTGGCGTGATCCGCTCGATCCCACCTACGCCGCCACTCGGGGCGGCCGCTGGAACCCGCCGGACAGCTTCCCGACCCTCTACCTCAACGAGGACGCCGCCACCGCCCGCGCCAACCTGCGGGCGTTCGTCGCGAACTGGCCGTACGAACCGGAGGATCTCCGCAACGACACCGGCCCGATCCTGGTCGGCGTCACCTTGCCACGCCGCCAGCGGGTGGCCGACGTCCACTCCCCCGCCGGGGTGGCCGCTGCCGGGCTCCCCGCCGGCTATCCGCTCGCCGACGACGGAACGCCGGTGCCACGCGAGCGGTGCCAGCCGATCGGAGTCGAGGCGAAGGATGCCGGACTCCGAGGCGTCCACGCCCGCTCCGCCGCGGCCGCGGGCGGCCGTGAGCTGGCATGGTTCCCGGCCACGGCCCGGAGCCGAGCCCACCGCACGCGTACGGTGCGCTTCGCCGACTGGTACTGGGGCATGTAGCCGCCGCGGCGACGCTACGGGACGATCAGCTTCGCATCGGGGTCGGTCACCGGCTCCGCATCCAGTAGGTCATAGTCGTGGTCGCCCAGCCACTCCGACCGGGGCCTCGGGTTCACGACCCGATCGACCAACTCGTCCATGCTGACCGCATCGGCATCGCTGCGCCGCAGCGCCGGACCAGCCGCCATCTCCGCATAGTGCTGCGCCTCGATGACGCTGTAGAGGCGCACCATCATCCCCGGCTCCGCCTCCAGGTACGTCGCCTGCTCCCGCATGAACAGCAGCTCTTGCTCCGATCCGTCAGAGAACGTGGTATGGATGAACATGCCACATACGAACACCTGCGAACCTTCCAGCGCAGGACCGATCGCCTCATACGTCGGTGTCGCCACCTGGTAGCGCACCAGCAACGGCTCGTCCGATACCACCAACCGGGTATCCACCAGCGCCCGATCCACCGCCACCGTCACCTCCTGCCACTCCGCCGGAGGACCGGCGCGGTGATCTCCGTCGATGAAGGACTCGAGTCGTCCATCGGGTGTGCTCCACTTCGTCACCGGATCGACGCCGACGATCCGCCCCGTCACCACCACATCGGCACTCTCAACCAGAGCCTCGAACGCATACGGCACCGGATCCACCATCATCACCGGCTTCCCCACCGGCTCTGCCGCCGTCGTCACCGGAACCGTGGCCGCAGCCGCCTCCCGCTCACTGTCCCCGGCCCTGGAGGCCTCCCCCGCTCCACAGCCGGCCACGGCCGCCGCCAGGAGACACGCCGCCAGCACCGCCGAGGCCGTCGCCCTCCCCGCCTCGGGGGGTAGATCGCCTCTCCGAGTTCGATGCGTCGTGGGGCCCCCTCGCTGCCGGTCGAATCGCGCCGGGCGTGCTCCGCCAGTATCTCGCGTCTACCATCTCCTGGCAATAGGCTCCCCGCTGCACGGCGCAGTGGTGACCGAGGGTCGCGATTCGGCTCTGCTCTGTGGTGCCACTGGCACGCCCCGATTCCGTTGCGGCACAATGCGCCCGGGAGTCAGCGACGGAGAAGGGGTGCAAGATGAAAGCTGGCAGGATCATCGTCGGGATCCTGGGCGGACTCATCGGGATCGTGGCCATGGGTCTCATCGTCGGAGGCATCACCTTGAGCTGGGCGTATGGAACCCAGCGCGACGTCGACGGGTTCTTGACGAGCCCGAACTACGACCTCGTCACCTCGGACTTTGCCCTGGTGTCGGGTGAGGTAGACCTCGCCGCGCACCCGGGAGACTGGTGGCCGTCGGGCCTCGCCGACGTTCGCTTCGACGTGCAATCGAACAACGCCAAGGACGTCTTTGTGGGCATTGGTCCGTCGAGCGACGTCGACGCCTACCTTGGGAGCGTCGCCCGTGACGAGGTGACCCACCTCGGGACCAGCGGCACCGACGTCTCGTACCGACGCGCCGACGGCGGTGCTCCCGCCGGTCCACCGGCCGCCGAGACCTTCTGGGCCGCCTCCAGCTCCGGCGCCGGCATGCAGTCGCTCACTTGGGACGTGGACTCCGGGACGTGGAGCGTGGTCGTGATGAACGCCGACGCCTCCGCCGACGTCAACGTCGACCTCGAGGCGGGCGTTCGTATCAGCATCCTGCTGGCCGTTGCCATCGGCCTGCTCGTCGGTGGCCTGCTGCTGGGAGCAGCGGCGGCCTTCGTACTGGTGTGGGCGACTCGTTCCACCAAGGAGCCCGAGCCCGCGGCTGTTGCCGAGGCCGGCACCCCGGCGGGGACCGGCCCCTATCCGGTGACGGTCGAGGGCGCGATCGATCCGGGCTTGAGCCGGGCCATGTGGCTCATCAAGTGGTTCCTGGCGATTCCCCACTTCGTAGTGCTCGCCTTCCTCTGGGTGGCGTTCGCGCTGCTGTCGATCGTCGCCTTCTTCGCGATCCTGTTCACCGGTCGCTACCCGAAGGGGATCTTCGACTTCAACGTCGGGGTGATGCGGTGGAGCTGGCGGGTCAGCTTCTACACCTTCAGCGCCGCCGCCACCGACAAATACCCGCCATTCACGCTCGAGGACGCCGACTACCCGGCCCACCTCGATGTCGCCTACCCGGAGAGCCTGTCGCGTGGCCTCGTCCTGGTGAAGTGGTGGCTGCTCGCCATCCCCCACTACCTGATCGTCGGGTTGTTCACCAGCGGGCTCGTGTGGTGGACCACCAGCCTCGGCGGCGGAGGCCGGGTCCTCGAGTTCGGCGGCGGCCTCATCGGTCTGCTGACCCTGATCGCGGTGGTCATGCTGCTCTTCACGGGTCGCTACCCGCAGGGCATCTTCGACCTGGTGATGGGCCTCAACCGCTGGAGCCTTCGGGTGGGGGCCTACGCCGCGCTGATGCGCGACGAGTACCCGCCGTTCCGGCTCGACCTCGGTGGTCGGGAACCGGCGGCGACCTCCGAGGTCGTTCCTCCGGAACCCGCCTCACCGGGCGACTGGTCCGACTGACCGGGTTGTTCTCACAGCACCGATCGACGCCCTGGCCGCCCTCCGTGGCGCGACGGAGCGTCGTCAGTCCCTCGCGCTACCCGGCGACGGCCTCCGACGCGAACGCAGCTGGGTTGAACCCCTTGATGATCAGCCACAACGCCAGCGCCATCTCCTGCACCCCGAGCGGGACGTCCATGACGACCTGGGTGGTCGAGAACGGTTCCAGGCCGTAGATGACCATCACGCCGGCCGCCAGGTACATCGCGGCGCCGATGAGGCCCCACAGCGAGAGCCAGCGCGGCACGAGCCGCGCCCGGTACAGCAGGTAGTTGAGGATCAGGGCACTGACGGTGAACACGGCCGCATCCTGGACCCCGCTCCCCGCCCAGTCCCTTTGCGCCAGCAACAGGTCGCCGAACCTCTGGAGCTGGCCGGCGTCGGCACCGCTCGCACTCACGTAGTCGTGACCCACCGTCAGGAGTGTCAGCAAGCCGACGGCGCTGAGGACGTAGATCACGCTCTCGACGGCTCTGGCGGCGACGTACCCCACGGCCAAACGTTCGCTGAACCGTTTCAGGATGGGGTAGATGGCAACCGCCACTCCCACGAGTGCCAAGCCCATGACGAGCTCCAGCAGCACGCCGGTCGCCAGACGATTCTCGTTGAGCGACACCTTGGTCAGGTAGTCCGAGGCGTCGATGATCGGCTGCTCGAGCGCCGCGCCGACGAGACCGGCGATCGACCCAAGGATGAACAGGGATCCCACAACGCGTGCGGTGGTTCGGTGTGTCATCACATCAACCCTCCGTCCCGGGCTCCCCTTCGATTCGCGCGCCCGGATCTGGTGGGGATAGGGGGCACCGTAACCGTTCGGATCTCGCCCCCGCCAGGAGCCGGGGTTCCGGTTACGGCGCTGACCCCGAACCTGCCAGCTCCTCGAGGGCTTGCCACAGCCGGCGCCGCTCCTCCGGGGTCTCGACCGTCCTGCGCAGTCGATGGGTCGGTCGGGGACGCCGGTCGAGCCAGAAGCGTCCGCTGCTCTCGGCGGCCTCCTCCGAGGCGGCGAGCCAGACGATGGTGTCGGCGCCCTGCTCCGGCGTCCGTAGCAGCGGCTTGGTGAGCCTGCGGAAGGTCGGCAGCGACCGTGCCACCCCCGGGGTGTCGACCCATCCCGGGTGCATGGCGTGCGCCACCACACCGGAGCCGGCGAGCCGCTTCGCCCACAGCTCGGTGAGGATCACCAGACCGCGCTTGGCCCGCGCATAGGCGGCCGCTCCCTTGTAGTCGCCTTGCTCGCTCTGGAGGTCGTCGACCCGGATCCGCTGGGTGTACATGCCTCCCGAGGCGACGTTCACGACGCGGGCCGGGGCCGAGGCCTCGAGCCGGGGCAGCAGCATGTTGGTGAGCAGGAACGGCCCGAGCAGGTCGGTCGCCAGAGTCATCTCGATGCCTTCGGAGGTCTCGGCCCGCTCTGGGAAGAGGGCCCCGGCGTTGTTGACGAGCACGTGGATCTCGGGTTCCCCTGCCAGCAACGCGATGGCAAGGTCGCGCACTTGCCGCGTCTCCGAGAGGTCAGCGAGGTAGGTCGCCACGTCTTCGTTGCCGGTGGCAGCGACGATCTCGGAGCGGGCGGTTTCGACCTTGGAGGCGGATCGAGCCACCAGGCGGACCGCGGCACCCAATGCGGCGAGTCGCTCGGCGGCCACCCGGCCCAATCCGGAGGTGGCGCCGGTGACGATCACCACTCTCCCCCGCAGCGACGGGAGCTGGTGGTCCCAGGCCTTGCTGCGGAGGGCGTAGCCGATGTTGGTGAAGCTCCCCACCACCGTGCGGTCGAGCAGATCGTCGAGACAGGCCCGCATCGTCATTCCCCTACCCTCGGGAGGAGGCGGCGCCGGATTCCAGCGCCTCCGCCAGACCCTCGACCGCGCGCCGCCCGATTCTCCGGAACACCGACCCCATGAAGGGCGCCATGAACCGCACCACCCCCTGGAAGCGCAGCTCGGCCGTGTAGGTGATGTGCGTGCCTTCGCCGGTCTCGGCGAAGGTGATCTCGTCGATGGCGGTCAGCCGGTCGCCTTCGCCCTCCAGCACGACGCGGGACGGTGAAACGTAGTCGGTGATCGTGTACACCATCGGGACCCGGCGCCGGCCGAAGACGGCAACGAGCTCGAATCGGGTTCCGAGACCGACCGGGCGGTCCCCGACCTTGCTCGATTCGGCGACCCCCGGATCCCAGTCCTGGATGTTGCCGAAGTCGGCGGTGTAGGTGAAGGCATCGTCGATCGGGGCCGACGTGACGGCCTGCTCGCGGAGCCTGATCATGGGGTGTCTCCTGGTTCTCGTTCGGGAGGTCTACGGAGCCGAGTTCAAGTTCGGATCATCACGATTGTCCGGCGCCGCCGCGGCGGGCGAAGACCCACTGCCCGACGTCGATGCGGCCCATGCGGAATCCGGCCTCACACAGGGAGAGGTACAGGCTCCACATGCGGTGGAAGCGCTCGTCGAGGTCGTGCTGCCGGGCCAACTCGGGCCACGCGGTATCGAAGCGTTCCCGCCAGGCGGCGAGGGTTCGCGCGTAGTCGAGACCGAAGGTCTCCACCTGCTCGACCTGCAGCCCGGCCTGGTCGGCGAGGTGCCGCATCACCTTCGGGGCAGGGAGCTGGCCTCCCGGGAAGATGTACTGCTGGATGAAGTCGGCCCGGCGCCGGTAGCGGGCCCAGGCCCGGTCCTCGATGGTGATCGCCTGCATCACGGCGACACCCCCGGGCCGCAGGCATCGCGCCATGGCGATGAACAGCTCCGGCCATTGGATCTCGTCGATCGATTCGATCATCTCGATGGAGACCACCGCGTCGAACTCGCCGCCGACCTCCCGGAAGTCGGCCAGCCGGATCTCGACGGCGTCGGCCAGTCCTCGTGCCGCCATGCGCTTCCCGGCAAAGGCGGCGTGCTCCTCGGCGACGGTGACGGCCACCACCTCGCAGCCGCGTCGCTCCGCGGCGTACTCGGCGAACCCGCCCCATCCGCATCCGATCTCGAGCACCCTCATGCCGGGCTCGAGCCGGGCGTGGTCGGCAATCGTCCGGTACTTGTTGATCTGGGCGTCGGCGAGGGCCTGGCCGGGATGGGCGAATCTCGCCGAGGAGTAGGTCATGGTGTCGTCGAGCCAGGCGGCGTAGAAGTCGTTGCCCAGGTTGTAGTGGTCGTCGATCGTCTCCACCCGGGGATGGCGGCGCTCGGGCCGGATCTTCTGCCACAGGCCGCGGAGAGGGCCGGTCAGGCGCGCCAGGGGGTGCGAGAACCAGGATTCCCGGTTGGCCACGGCCCAGCGCATCAGCGCAGGGAGGTCAGGCACCTCCACCCTCCCGTCCATGTGGGCCTCGGCGAAGCCGAGCACGCCTCGGCGCAGGACGTCGGAGAGCGCCGAGTAGTCCTGGAGCACGAGATCCGCCTCCGGCGATCCGTGCCCGACCGTCACCCGCGCACCACCCGGGAGGGTGACGCGAAGAGTCCCGGCCCGGACGAGGGCACCGAGCACACCGACACCGAACCGTTCGACGAGCTTCATGTCATGGCGCTCCCGGTCGCTACCACTGAGATGCTATCCGCCGCGGGCGCCGGACGGTGGTGGTATTTGGCACCCTTCAGCCAGAGGCGGAGCGCCTGCCAGTGGATGCCGCCGATCACCTTGAGCGTCAGGAGAGGGTGGGTGAGAAACAGCGTGGCCAGGTTCCGGTCGGTGAGCGGCAGCCTGGAGAGTCGCAGCCCGGCACGGAAGAAGGTGTCGCCGGCGGCGTCGGCCTGCTCGATGGCGATGGCCAGCCGGTCGCCGGGCTCGGTGACCGTGAACCGGTAGGTCTCGTCCATGTCGTTGAACGGGGAGACGTGCAGCTCCTTGTCGAAGCGATGCGTCAGGTCTCCGTCCCGGACGGGTACGACGTAGGTGTGGCGGTCTCCGAAGGTGTTCCGCACCTCATGGAGCACGGCGCGCAGCTCTCCCCCGGGACCGTGGCAGTACCAGACGCTGAGCGGGTTGAAGACGTAGCCGAGGATCCTCGGGAACGCCAGCAACCGTACCCGTCCCCCCTCCAGGTCGACACCCGCCGCAGCCAGCACCCGCTCGACCCAGGGCCGGAGCGCGCTGCCGTCGGCAGGCCCGTGATCGGCGCGGTCGAAGCCGAAGAGGTTGAAGCGCCCCAGCGAGAAGAACCTGAGGTCGTTGTCGAGATCATCCAGCTCGTCGAGGTCGAACAGGCCGTAGTAGACGCGGTACTCGAAGTCGTGGTGGAAGGGACGGAGCCGGGTATGGCGCACCTTTCCCCGGTACAGGGCCGATGCCCGGGAGGTCACGGCTCTACCCTCGTCTGGACGGCTGCGGCCGCCGAGCTGACGGGCTCGAAGGTGCCGTGCCACGGGGCAGGGCTCCCCAGCGCCGCCGCGACGTTGAGGCCCGATTGCAGCCCGTCCTCGTGGAATCCATAGCCGAGATAGGCCCCGGCGAACCACGTGTTGCCGGCGCCCTGGATGCCTGCGAGCCCGCGCTGGGCCGCCATCGTGTCCCGGTCGAACTGGGGATGGGCGTACTCAAACCTGCGGTGGACGAGATCCGGGTTCGGTTCAAATATCGGGTTGAGCGAGACGAACAGCGGAAGCTCCGGCCCGAGGTTCTGGAGGAGGTTCATCCAGTAGGTCACCGACACCATCGACGATTCGCGGTCTTCGCTCCGGGCCATGGCGTTCCAGCTCGACCAGACCCGCTTGGTGCGGGGCATCAGCTCCGCATCACTGTGGAGCACGGCGACGTTCGGCTGGTACCGGATCGCCCCGAGCAGGGCCCGCTCCTCGCCGGAGGCGTCGTCGCCGAGGATCCGCAGAGCCTGATCCGAATGGGTAGCCAGCACGAGGTGGTCGAAGTGCTCCGACCCGTGGCATGTCTCGACGACGACACCCTCGCCGGTACGGACCACCCGGGTCACCGGCGTCGCCAGCCGGATGCGGTCGGCGAACGGCGCGGTCAGGCGGCGCACATAGCTCCGGCTCCCGCCCGACACCGTGCGCCAGGAGGGACGGCCGGCGATCTCGACGAGTCCGTGGTTGGAGAGAAACCGCAGGATCGGGCCTGCCGGGAAGCGGCGCATCTCGTCGTGTCGTGCCGACCAGATCGCTCCCGTCATCGGGAGCAGGTAGTCCTCGAGGAACCCCGGCGAGAAGCCGTGGCGGCTCAACAGGTCGTCGATCGTGTCGTCGTCTCCGGCCTGCAGCCGTGAGCCGACCCGGCGGAAACGGTCGATGTCGAGCAGCATCCTCCGGAACCTGGGCCGCAGCAGGTTCCCCGGTCGTGCCAGGATTCCCGGCAGGCTCGCCCCGTACTCGAACCGGCGATCGAGCGAGAACGAGAAGGACATGTCGCTCGGCTCGGTGGGAACGTCGAGGGCGGAGAAGAGCCGCGTCAGGTTCGGGTAGGTGACCTCGTTGTAGACGATGAAGCCGGTGTCGACCTGGACGGTCCCACCGCGGGTCTCGACGTCGACGGTGTGCGAGTGGCCCCCGGCGCGCCGATCCGCCTCGAACACGACGATGTCGTGGTCGCGGTGCAGGGCCCAGGCGGCTCCCAGCCCGGAGATGCCCGATCCCACGATGGCGATTCGTTGTCTCATCACCCGGTGTTCGGAGCCGGTCCGGGCGCCGGATGACGGCCGACCGTCTCTCACTCGTCCGCACGGTGTGCGATAGTGCTCGCCGTGACCGGAACGAGGAAGGTGACCACCCGATGTACGAACCGAAGGACGACCGCTACGAAACGATGAGCTACGCCCGCTGCGGGCGCAGCGGCCTCGACCTGCCCCGGATCTCGCTCGGACTGTGGCAGAACTTCGGCGGGGACACCCTCTTGGAGCAGGGCCGGGAGATCCTGCTCAACGCCTTCGACCACGGCATCACCCACTTCGATTTTGGCAACAACTACGGGCCTCCCCCGGGCTCGGCCGAGCGCAACTTCGGCACCCTGCTCGGCGGCGACCTCGCCCCCTACCGGGACGAGCTGATCATCTCCACCAAGGCCGGCTACTGGATGTGGGACGGCCCGTATGGCGAGTGGGGCTCCCGCAAGTACCTCATCGCCAGCCTCGATCAGAGCCTGCGGCGACTCGGCCTCGACTACGTCGACATCTTCTACTCGCATCGCTATGACCCGGCGACGCCGCTAGAGGAGACAATGGGGGCGCTTGCAACCGCGGTGCACAGCGGCAAGGCCCTCTACGTCGGGGTCTCCTCCTACGGGCCGGTGATGACCCGCAAGGCGATCGGGATCCTCGACGATCTGGGCGTCCCGTGCCTCATCCACCAGCCTTCGTATTCGATGCTGAACCGCTGGGTCGAGGACGGGCTGCTCGACGTGCTGGAGTACGAGGGCGTCGGCTGCATCACCTTCTCCCCCCTCGCCCAGGGCCTGCTCACCGACAAGTACCTGGACGGCCTCCCCGAGGCGTCCCGGGCCGCCGAGGACGGCTCCTTCAGCCGGGGCTACCTGACGGAACAGAACCTCGCCAACGTCCGGGCTCTCAACGAGATCGCCCGGCGGCGGGGCCAGACCCTGGCCCAGATGGCGATCGCCTGGGTGCTGCGGGACGATCGGGTCACCTCGGCCCTGGTGGGGGCAAGCCGCTGGTCACAGCTCGAGGACAACCTGAAGGCGCTCGACAACCTGGCGTTCAGCGACGAGGAACTGGCCGAGATCGACCGCTACGCCGTCGACGGCGGCGTCAACCTGTGGGCCCCCTCGAGCGAGGCCGGCTGAGCGCTTCGACCCTACCGCGCCCCGCCTCCGGCGAGGGCGGGACCATGCGCGGATGGCCCTGTACAGCGAGACCGACCGGTGATATGTTCCGCGCATCAGGGGAGTATCCCCCAACGAGCGCAGTCGTCAGGACGGCCGTCAGGCCCGGCGGCGCTGGCCCTCCAGGGCGGGAGAGACCTACGCAGGCTGTGAAGGCTCTCGTCGACAGGAGGATGACATGGTCGCCAAGCTCGCTCCCTATGCCCCCCGTACCGTGGGGACGCTTTGCGAGGTGCTCGAAGCCCGTCGTGCCGTGGTTGCCCGCTGTCTGGATGATCTCCGGGCCGAGATCGCCGAAGCATTCGACCAGCGGGACATCAGTGACCTGTTCGACGACGACGAGCCCGTCGTCGACACCGACGCCGAGCGGTGCCTGATGCTGGCGGAGCGGGCCGATCTCACCCTTCATGGCATCGAGGACGCCCTGGCCCGGGTGGCGGCGGGCAGCTACGGCTACTGCGTCGACTGCGGCGAACGGATCCCGCTGGATCGGCTCCGCGGCCTCCCCGCCACCCCCGCCTGCATCGGGTGCAGCCGCCGCCGCGGCTCGCACTGGGCCGCTGCGATCGATCGGGTCGACCCGCTCGATGCCGCTCCGTGGCACGGGTTCGATCCTTCGCCTTACGAGCCGGATTCGCCGACCAGCCCGGCCTGACCCGCCGGCCGCGCTCCGGAGGCCGCTATCCGGAGGCGGCGTCGAGACGTGCCAGCTGCTCAGCGCTCAGTTCGACGTCGGCGGCGACGAGGTTCTCCCGCAGGTGCCCGACCTGGCTCGCCGTCACCAACGGGACGATGGTCACCGGGTGCCGCAACATCCAGGCGTAGACGACCTGGTTCGGAGTGGCGCCGGTCTCGGCGGCGACGCCTCGCACCACCGCCATCCGGGCGATGGCATCCGGGCCCTCGTACTCGGGTTCGACACCCCGATCGGCGCGGACGTAGGCACCGCGGAGCATCGCCCGGTACGCCACCAGCGGCATCTGGTTCGCCTCCAGGTAGTCGAGCATCTCCTCGGTGACGCTGATCCCGTACTCGTGGGCGAAGCTCGCCCCCGGCTTGGGTCGTAGGTAGGTGAAGCGCTGCTGGAGGCAGCAGTATTCGTGCCAGCCGTTGGCGCGGCTGATGGTGCGGGCCCGCTCCAGGCGCCAGGCGTAGAGGTTGCTGGCCCCGACGGCCCGGGCCCTCCCGCTCCGGACCACGCCGTCGAGTGCCTCCAGGGTCTCCTCGAGCGGGATCTCCCGATGGTCGATGTGGGCGTAGTAGAGGTCGATGACGCCGGTCTGGAGCCGCTCCAGGCTCTGCTCGACCGCCCGCTCGATGGCAGCCGTGGAGAGCCCCTCCACGTTCTTCTTCCAGTCGGGATCGCCTCCGAGCTGCCAGGCCCCGACCTTGGTGGCGAGGACGATCTCGTCCCGGTTGCCGCGGTCGCGCATCCAGCGCCCGATGAGGGCTTCGCTGATCCCGTTGTCGCCGCCCTCGACCCACCAGGCGTAGGCGTTGGCGGTGTCGAGGAACCGGCCACCCGCCTCGTAGTAGGCGTCGAGCAGCCGGAAAGAGGTCTCCTCGTCGATGGTCGTCCCGAAGTACATGCAGCCCAGGCAGAACCGGCTCGTGACGATGCCGGAGCTGCCGAGTGTCACTTGATCCACAGTCGTTCTCTCTCCTTGTCGCTCGTTCCCGTCGAACCGCGGCCGGCCGCTACCCGCCCTCGCCGAAAGAGCGGAGGTAGTACTGGCGCTTCCGCTCGATCACGTCGAGGGCAGTCTGCATCTCGGCGATGGACGCCAGCACCGCCTCCCGGTGGGCGTCGAGCAGGGCGAGCCGGGCCGGCTGGCTGCGTTCGTCGTCCTCCCGCACCAGTCGGGCGAAACGACGGATATCCCGGATCGGCATCCTTGTCTCCCGCAGGCAGCGGAGGACCTCGACGAAGCCGAGGTCGCCTTCGGAGTAGCGGCGGTGCCCGTTGGGGAGCCGCTCCACCGGTCCGAGCAGGCCTTCCCGCTCGTAGTAGCGGAGCGTGTCGAGGCTCAGCCCGGAGCGGCGCGCCATCTCGGCCGGGGTGAGGCGGGTGTCGTTCCCTATCACGGTCATGGGTACCTCCAATGCCAGTATGGAACCTGGAGCGCACTCCAGGTCAAGGGGAAGCCCACCTCGGCCCGCGCGCCACGGCGCCCCGCCCTCACTGCAGGGTCGAGTTGCTCACCTGGGGCGGGCCGGAGCCAAGATAGAAGATCCCCGGATACCCGCTGGTCTCGAAGCCGTCGCTCGGGTTGTTGCGGAGCACCGAGTGCCCGATGACGAGGTGGCCGGAGCGGTCGTTGCTCACGAAGAAGATCGCCCCACCCCCCTCGTTGGCGTGGTTGTCCTCGATGACGGTGTCGAGCACGGTGAGGGTGAAGGTGTTGCCGTCGTTGTAGATGGCGCCGCCACTGCCACCCCCGGGGGTGCCGCCCTGGGCCGGGTTGGCGCCGTTGCCGATGGCGAGGTTGTCGGTGAAGACGCTGTTGATAACGGTGTAGGACACCCCGATACTGCTGAGGCCTCCCCCGTTGGAGCAGACGTTGCCGTAGCCGGCGGCGCCCCCGAAGGTGCTGTTGACGACGTACACCGGCAGGCCGCGGTACTGGCTGAAGACCCGTACTGCGGCGCCGCCGACGTCGGGGCCGCTGTCGTCGCACACGTTGTCGAAGAACCGGGTGTTGACCAGCTTGAAGCGCCCACCGCGGATCCAGATGGCGCCGCCCCCGTCGGGGTCGTCACCCTTCGAATTCCCGTCCACGAACGTGATGTTCTGCACCGTGAGCCGCGGATGGTCCTGGTCCTGGCAGTGCGACGTGGTCCACACCTGATCCGGGTCACAGGTGTTCATGTAGAGGATGCGGCGCTCCCCGCCCCCGCTGAGGGTGACGGTGCCGCCGCCGTCGATCACGATGTCGGGGCCGGTGTCGTTGAACACCTTGGCGGTCTCGGCCATCTCGATCGTCACCGGGTCGGGCCCGCAGTCGAACGTGATGATCCCCCCGTGGGCCACCGCGTTCACCACCGCGGCCGAGGTGCAACTCGCCGCCGTCCCGCTCCCGATCACGACGTCGGGATCGGAGGTGTCCTCGGTGCGGGCCCCCGCAGGCGGCGACGCGTTCCCGTCCGGGTTCCCGAACGAGGGCTCGGTGCGGGGCGGCGGGGTGATCGGCGTCAGGCCGAGGCCACGGGTGAGGAAGACCGCCATCTGCTCCCGGGTGATCGGCGCCGTCGGGCAGTAGCGGTCGTTGGCGGGCGGGTTGCAGCCGAGAGTGATCCCGGCGGTGGCCAGCTTCTCGATGTCGAGCTCGAAGACCGAGCCGTCGTCGTCGACGAACCCGGGAGCGGTGTTGGCGGTGAGGTGGAGGGCCCGTACCAGGAACGCCGCCATCTGCCCCCGGGACACCGGTTGGTCCGGGCAGAAGGCGTCGTTGGCGGGCGGGTTGCAGCCGAGGGTGATCCGGGCGGTGGCCAGCTTCTCGATATCGGCCTCGAAGACCGAGCCGTCGTCGTCGACGAACCCGGGAGCGGTGTTGGCGGTGAGATGCAGGGCCCGTACCAGGAACGCCGCCATCTGCCCCCGGGTGACGGGATCGTTGGGGCAGAACTCCACGGGGCCGCAACCCAGGGTGATGCCCTCGGCGGCGATCGCCTCGATCGAAGGCTCGTAGGGGGACAGGTCGTCGTCGAGGAAGGTGCCGCCGGGGGGCAGTTGCGGCGTCTGGGCCGATCCGGTCGCCGGGACGGTGGCCAGCGCCACCGCTAGCAGCACCGTGAGGAGGGTGATCCGCGTCCGCATATGTCTCTCCGCAGGCTACCCGTGGGGATCGGCCCCCCGGGAGGGAACCTCGGCGATCCAGCGGGCGGGGAGCCACCCGTCAGCCGGCTGCGGCGCCCCCGCCGGCCTCCTGCGCCGTCCAGTCGAACGGCGCCTCCGTCATCCGGTACTCGTGCAGCTCCCTGATCCGCCCCCCGGAGCACTGCAGGACGCTCGCCCCGGCGAACCGGGTGCGATTGCCGGCGAAGACGCAGGTGAAGTCCCATTCCACGAAGGCCGCCGTCCCCTGGTGGTAGAACGACGTGACGTCCCAGGCCTCCACTACCCCGCCCGCCCCGAACCACTCGGCGATCCAGCGGGCGACCGATTTGGTCCCCCGGTAGGTCGGGCCGTGGGATTCGACGATGACACAATCGGGGTCCAACACCGCCAGGATCTCCGCCGGGTCCCCGTGGACCCAACCGTCGACGTAGGCCTGGAACAAGGCCTGCGGCCCATCGTGTCTCATCAGCGCGCCTCCTCCGCCGCGCAGGCTACCTCGGCCCCACGTTCACGCCCCGGCAACGAAGGTGTCACGGCCCCGTCACCGAGGTGTGGTAGACCACCGGGGGACGAAAGCGAGACGGAGGTGCATCGTGACCCTGCCCCCCGCGGTGACGAGCGAAGCCGGCCAGCGCCGCCATCCCCCCGGGGAAGCGCTCCGGGTCCGGGACCAGGTTGCCGACCTAGCCCCGCGGTCCGATGCCCGGCGGTCGGGAACCGGTGCCGCCTCCATGGCGTCCAACCGGCAACTCGACAACGGGGGAACCCACAACATGAAGCGCACCTCCATCCTTGCGTCGTGGCTCATCCTGGTGGCCGTCCTTGGCCTGGTGGTGACGGCATGCAGCAGCAGCAGCGAAACCGAAATTACGAGCGCCGCGGCCGACCGGGCGCTTGGGAACGAGGCATCTCCGGTCGGGTATTCGGCCGGCGAAGGTGACAACGATGCCGGCACCGCGCCGGAGGAGCCCTCCGCCGCCGGGGAGGAAGGCAAGCTCGACGCGTCGGACGGCACCGCCGCCCAGGTGGCTTTCTCGGCCGTCGATCTCGGCCGCGACATCATCTACCGGGCCGAGCTGACGGTCGCCGTCACCGACGTGGCCCAGGCCTCCACCACAGCCGTGGGCATCGTCGAGTCGCTCGGAGGGTACCTCTACGGCCAGCAGTCCACCGGTGGCCCGACCCCGACCAGCCTGCTCACCTTCAAGGTACTCCCGGCGGACTTCCAGGACGCCCTCGCCCGCCTCGGTGAGCTGGGCGAGGTCCGGGTCCAGAACGTGTCGACCGAGGACGTCACCGAGCGTGTCGTCGACCTGGAGAGCCGGATCCGCACCGCCGAGACCAGCGTGACCCGCCTCCGTGCGCTCCTCGAGAGCGCCACCGACCTCGAGGACGTCGCCCTCCTCGAGAGCCAGCTCCTCGACCGGGAAACCACCCTGGAAACGCTGCGGGGTCAGCTCCGCACCGTGCAGGACCAGGTGGCCCTCGCCACCATCGTCCTCAGCCTCACCGAGGCGCTCAGCGCCCCCGACCTGCAGCTCACGGTCACCGGCTACGCGGGACACAACGGCGGCGGCTCCTGCCCCGAGGAGCCTTCCCTCCGCGTCGACGAGGGGGAGGACGTGACCCTCTGCTTCCGTGTCGTCAACGCCGGGGATACTCCCCTCACCGGTCTCGAGCTGACCGACACCGTGCTCGACCTGGAGCTGGGCGATCTGCTCGTCGTCTACGGGGACCCGTCCGCGGTCCTCGATCCGGGCCAGGACCTGATGCTGGCCGCCGAGGTCGTGGCGGAGCGGGATCTCCGTACCCGTACCAAGGTGAGCGCCACCCCGGTCGACCAGGAAGGCCACCCGGTGGTGGGTCGTACCACCGACACCACCGTCGCCTTTTCGGTCGACACCGTCGACCCCGGCGGCCTCCCCGGGTTCGGTGACGGGGTTGCCGCCAGCTGGAGCATGCTGCAGACCGTGGGCGGCGCCGTCGTCGTCTCGGTCGGCTGGCTCCTCCCCCTCGTCTGGGTGTTCCTGCTCGCCGGGTTGTTCCTCTGGTGGCGCCGCCGCCGTTCCCGCCGGGGAACGCCGGATGCCGGCGCGCCCGATGACGTTGCGGCGGAAACCCCCGCCGAGTAGTAGCCCGCCCCGCCGCCGGGCGTCGGTAGAGTCACGGCCCATGGACGAGCAGGTCGTCATCGACTCCCGGTTCAGCGGGCCGCCCCAGGCCGCCAACGGGGGCTATGCCTGCGGGACCGTGGCCCGCCTGCTGGGAGACGGCGACGCCGAGGTGACCCTGTGGCGGCCCCTCCACCTCGACGTGCCGCTCCTGGTGACACGGCCCGGCGCCGACCGGGTCGAGCTGCGTGACGACGATGCCCTCGCCGCCGAGGGAGTGGCCCGGCCCGCCGCCGTCCCGGTCCCGCCGCCGGTGGACCTGGGGCGGGCCGAGCGGGCCCGGGCCGGCTACCGCGGGTTCCTCCCCGGCGGTACCTACCCGTACTGCTTCGTGTGCGGCCCGGCCCGGGAAGACGGCCTCCGCATCTTCGCCGGGCCGGTCGCCGGCACCGACCTGGTGGCGGCGCCGTGGGTGCCCGAGCCTTCGGTGACGGGCCCCGACGGCACGGTGCCCGCCGAGATCGTGTGGGCCTCCCTCGACTGCCCCTCCTTCTTCGCCGCCGCCGAGCCCGGGGTAGTGGCGCTGCTGGGGCGGATGGCCGCCCACCTCGAGGCGGAGGTCGTCGGCGGCCGGCCTCACGTCGTGGTGGCGCGCCGCGTCTCGGGTGAGGGGCGGAAGCGGATCGGGGCCTCCGCCGTCTACACCGCCGCAGGCGAGCTGTGCGCCGCCGCGGTGGCGACCTGGATCACGATCGGGGAAGGCGGCTTCCCATCCCCCTAGCCCCGGCGGCGCGCAAGGTGGCGACGATCTCGTCGAGCCTGCGCCGGTGGCTGCCACTCCAGTAGACCCGGCCGCAGTCCCGGCAACGCCGGAACTCGTGGTTGACCCTTGCCACCCGGGGCGGCACGGCGCCCTCCACCTCGCGGACCGTCGCCACCTCCAGCTCCCCGTTGCAGGCCATGCACCGGGTGAAGGGCGCCATCCGGGAAGCGAGGTCGAACCGTCGTACCACCTCGCTTCCCTGGGCCAGCGGGGCGGTGGCCCTGACGTAGCAGCCGTGGCGCACCGCGGCGCGCTTGAGGAGGCCGACGTCGCGGGTGAGGACGATGCGCCGCTCGGCGGTGGCGAGTGCCACGATCCGTTCCTCCCGCAGGCCGCGCTGGTGGAGGACGTCGAAGCCGGCGAGGCGCAGGTAGCGGGCGAGCCGGGCGAGATGCTCGTCGGCGACGAACCGGATCGGCTCGGGCAGCGGGACGTGGACCGGGGAGGTCCCGGCCAGGTCGAAGCGACCGAACCACGGGTAGACGGCGAGGCGGGCCCCGGGCCGGAGCCGCTCGTCCCATCCCACCGGCTCGCCGTCGAGCAGGATCAGGTCGACCTCGGTGTGGGGCACCCCGAGGGCCTCGATCGCATCCTTGACCGATCCGGGAACGCCGAAGCCAACGACGGTCGACGAGGTGCGCCCCGGCAAGAACAGGGCCAGATCCCCGTAGAGCCGCACGGTCGCCTGCTTGCCGTCCACCCCTCCAGGGTACGCCCGGTGGGGTGCGCCGGTGCCGGCCTCAGAAGTGCATCTCGAGGATGTCGCCGTCGGCCAGCACGTGGTCGGCCCCCACCTGCTGGCCGTCGAAGTCGCCGCCGCCCCAGAGACGGGCATACCGGAACGAGGCGGCGACCTCCTTGTGGATGAGGCGGGCGACGTCGTGGACGGTGTCCCCCCGGCGGAGGCAGAAAGGCCTTCCGAGATCCGGGGGCCGGCCCGGGATCTTGGTGTAGATCCGCACCACGCCGAGGTGCCGGAAGAGCCACTCCCCCAGCGATTCGAGCCCCTCCCCGGTGGTGGCCGACACGATGAGGGCCGGCAGGCGGAGACCGGTCAGCTCGTGAAAGGTGGCGACCTCCCCCTCCGGGTCCTCCATCAGATCACGTTTGGTGACGACCAGCAGCGCCGGGAGTGCCACCGTGAACAGTTCGCCGTCGCCTGCGCCGTCCTCTCCCCCGTCACCGTCGGCGGGCCACTGCGGCGTCAGGGCCACGTGGCGCTCACCGAGAAGGGCGGGCAGCGGGGTGAACTGGTCGATGCAGTCGGGTTGGCAGACGTCGACGACGAGCAGGCACCCGTCGGCGGGCTGCAGCGCGTTGCTCAACCATGGGATCGGATGCTCCGGCGACACGGCGGGGAGGTCGATGAGCTGGAGGGCGACGTCGCCGATCGGCATCATCCCCGGCTGCGGGAACTGGGTCGTGAACGGGTACGGCCCGGCGGTGGCGTGGGAACCGGTGAGCCGGTCGTGGAGCGTGGACTTGCCGGTGTTGGGCGGCCCGAGGAGGGCGACCTGGCCTGCGCCTTCGGGGTGGAACACGGTCTGCGGTCCCCCGCCGCCCGCCGTCTTGCGGGGACCGGTAAGTTCCTGGGTCACCTCCTTGATCCGGGTCTTGATGTCGGCCTGGAGGTGGTCGGTGCCCTTGTGCTTCGGGATCGCCCGCAGCATCTCCCGCAGGCATTCGAGTTGGTCGGCGGGCTCACGAGCCCGTCGGTAGGCCTTCTCCGCCGCCTTGTAGGCGGGTGTCAGGTTCGCCGGCATGGTGGACCTCGCCCCGGATCACCCCCATGTTGCCACAGCGTGTCAGCGCGGTCCGGCGAGCGGCGCCACCGGTGGCCGCCGCAGCCGCCGGGCCCGTTCCGGGGAGCCGGTGCGTTCCACCACGACGTGCAGCACGGCAAGCACCGCCGCGGTGGCGGTGAAGTAGGGAGCGAGCGCCCCCAGGGAGTTCGCCTTGACGATCTCTCCGGCAACCCACGGGATCAGGGCCGCCCCCACCCCGGCGGCGGTGATCTGGTATCCGATGATGTGCGGCGCCCTGGCCGCCCCCACCTTCTCAGGGGTCAGCGCCACCAGGGTGGGGAAGACGCTGGCGAGACTCCCCCCCACCACGACGAGGGAGATCATGCCGAGCCCCCCCGGGTTCCACCACAGCCAGGCGAGCCCGCCGAGGGCCCCGGTGACGCTGACGTCGAGCACGACGCGGGCCGGCACTCGATCGCCGATGATGCCGAGCAGGAGGCGGCCCCCGGTGAGGGAGCCCCAGTAGAGCGACACCCATACCCCCGCCGCCACCTCCGAGACCTGGCGTCCCTCGGTAAGGAACGAGTAGGCCCACTGGCCGGTGCCGATCTCGAGACCGGTGTAGACGAAGAAGACTGCCATCAGCCCGGCGACCAACCAGCGGCGGGTTGGGCCGTGGCCGGGATCCTTCGGGCTCTCCTCGAGCCGCCGCCAGTTCTTCCGCACCCACCAGAGGAATCCGAACAGCACCACCTCGTAGCCGGCCACGATCCAGTACCCCCAGCGCCAGGATCGGTCGGCCGCCAGCACCGCCGTCATCAGCAGCGGCCCGACCGTGGCGCCGAGCCCGAAACAGGCGTGCATCAGGTTCATCAACCGCACCCCGTGGTGGAGGGCGACGTAGGAGTTGAGCACCGCGTCGATCAGACCCCCCGAGACCCCGAGCACGATCGCCGCCGCCAGGATCAGCCACCACGTCCCCGCCGCGGCGTAGGTGCCCAGCGACACGATCCCGGTGCCCATGGCGACCAGCAGGATCGAACCGACGTCGAAGCGGGCGGCCACCCGGCCCGAGACGAAGGTGGCGATGCCGTAGCCGACGGTGCCGACCGCCAGCAACACGCCCAGGTCGGACACGGGACGACCCACGCTGGCCCGCAGTGACGGCCACGCCGTCCCTTGCAGCCCGGCGGGGAGCCCCAGCGTCACGAACGACAGCAGCAACAGCACCACGAGGCGCCGGTACCGGGGGGCGGGGACCATGCCCGCAGGCTAGGGCATGGGGCCGCGGCCTACGCTCTCTCCGCGACGGCGAGCAGGGAGCACGGCATGCGCACCATCGGCCTCATCGGCGGCATGAGCTGGGAGTCGTCCGCCGAGTACTATCGGATCGTCAACCAGGAGACCCGGCGCCGCCTCGGTGGCACCCATTCCGCCGCGGCCGTGCTCTACAGCTTCGACTTCGCCGAGATCGAGCGGCTCCAGGAAGCCGGCGACTGGGAGGCGGCCACCGCCCGTCTGGTGGCGGCCGCCCGCACCCTGGAGCGGGCCGGAGCCGACCTGCTCGTCATCTGCACCAACACCATGCACCGCCTGGCGCCGGCGGTGGAGGCGGCCACCGGCGTCCCGCTGCTCCACATCGCCGACGCCACCGCAGCCGCTGTCCACCGTGACGGCCTCACCACCGTCGGCCTGCTCGGCACCCGCTACACGATGGAGGAGGACTTCTACCGGGGCCGCCTGGCGCAGCAGCACGGGCTCGAGGTGCTCATCCCCGAAGAACACGACCGCACCCTGGTCCACGACGTCATCTACCGCGAGCTGGTGCGCGGCATCGTGGCCGAGCCGAGCCGAATCGCCTACGAGGGAGTCATGGCCCGCCTCGTCGCCCGCGGCGCCCAGGGCATCGTGCTGGGGTGCACCGAGATCGAACTGCTCGTCGACTCGGACCGGGTCGACGTCCCCGTCTACCCGACGACGCGTCTCCATGCCGAAGCCGCGGTCGACGCCGCCCTCGCTCCTGAGGAGTGACTCAGAGCTCCCGAGACTCCGCCCACCGCATGCCGGCCCACAGGCAGAGGGCGATCGCCGCCACCGTCACCCCTCCCGCCCCGAGGTAGTGCACCGCTGAATCTCCCCGGGGGATGCCGTCGATCGCCCCGATGAGGGCGCTCGGGAGCCAATCCCCGACCTTGGGGATGATCCCGAGGATGGGCAACCCGAGCAGCACCACGATCGCCGCCATCACCGTTGCCAGCCGGGACCGGGTCCGCCCGGCGGCGGCGGCCACCACCGCCACCGCGAACACCATGTAGAGCATCCCGTAGCCGGTGCCGGCGAGCCACGACCCGAACGGCACGCTCCCGAGCAGCACCCACGTCTCGTAGAGGGCGGCGATCGCTCCCAGCAGGAACCCGGCGGCGGCGGCTCCGGCGCTCACCACGAAGCGCGGGATGACGATCTCGCCGATGCTCGTCGCCCGGGTTCGGAAGAATATCCCGATCTGGGGCTTGCCTTCGATGGCGAGCGCCCCGGCGGCGACGATCACCGACACCAGCAAGCCGATCTGGATGGCGTTGGCGACGTACTGGGTGATGCCGTCCGCCGGCACCGGCGGCGGGACGGTGACCTGCAGATCGCCTCCGTAGTGTTCCAGGATCGTACCCATGTAGCGGGCGGTGAGCGGGCCTAGCAACCCGAAGAAGAGGAACACGCCGGCGATGGCGATCCACCGCCTGGTGCGGGTGAGACGCAGCCACTCGAGGCGCCACGCCGTCATGCCATCACCTCGAGGAACACGTCCTCCAGCGAGGCCGCCTCCGGGCTCAGCGACACCACCGTGGCTCCGGCCTCCGCCAGCGCTCCGGGGAGCTGCTCCTCGGCGTGTTGTAGCGAGTCGACGCCGACCCGGAGCAGGTCACCGCGCTCCTCCACCTCGGTCACCCACGGCCGGGTCCGCAGCGCCGCCGCCACCGGCGCCGGGTCGGAGCGGAGTCGGACCAGGTAGCGGGGAACGGCTCGCCCCACCAGCAGCTCCTCGAGTGGGCCCTGGAACAGCAGCCGGCCGCTACGGAGGATCCCGACCGTGTCGCACACCTCCTGGACGTCGGCCAGGATGTGGCTGGAGAACACCACGGTGGCGGCCCGCCGCAGCCGGGCGATGAGGTCGAGGACCTCCCGCCTCCCGAGCGGATCGAGCGCGGCGCACGGTTCGTCGAGCAACAGCAGCTCGGGGTTCCCCACCAGGGTCGAGGCCACCCCCAATCTCTGCAGCATGCCGCGGGAAAAGCCGCCGACGACACGGTCGGCCGCCTCCTCCAGCCCGGTGTCGTGGAGCAGCTCGTCGTTGCGCTGCCGCGGGATGGAGCGGTCGACCAGGGTGCGTGCCAGATCGAGCACCTCCCAGGCGGTGAGCCATGGATCGAAGTGCGGCGTATCCGGCAGCACCGCCACCCTTTGCCGCTCCACCCCCAGCTCGATGACGCCGGCGGTGGGGCGCCGCAGCCCGGCGAGCATCCCCAACAGCGTCGTCTTGCCGGCGCCGTTCGGTCCCACCAGGCCGTAGATCGACCCGGCCGGCACGTCGAGGTCGACACCGTCGACGGCGGCGGTGTCGCCGTACCGCTTCTCGAGGGCCACGGTGCGGATCATCTCGGGTGGCTCCGGGGACGGGGCACCCGACCGATCGTGAGGTAGGCGATGGGACCGAGCGGGATCGAGGCGAGGCAGATGAGGGCCCAGGCCCACTTTGGGAGGTACTGCACCTCGCTGCCGGCGATGTCGAACCAGCAGAAGCCGACGAGGGCGAGGCAGACCACGACGATGGGGACGATCGCAGCCATGTTCACGGGTCGCTCCTCCGGGTCCGTCGCCGCGGCACCTCCCGCGGGAGACCCCGCCGGAGATCGTACTCGGCGAAGAAGCCCCGTCGTTCGTCCGCAACCCTCCCGATTGCCAATCCCTGCCAACTCTATGGCTCAAAACGAATGGGGCGGTCGGCCCATTCACTTCCAGAGCTATCTGCCCCAGACTGGCGAGCACTGGCCGTGTGAAGTGGGTACGCAAGTGATTCGCCGTCTCAGCAAGCTCCTCGAAGCCGTCGACCCGGCCCTCGCCGGTCACAGCCACCGTACCGCCCACATCGCGATCAACATCGCCGAGGAGATGCGCATCGAGGAGACCCATTACGGGGTCCTCTCGGCGGCCGCCCTGCTCCACGACGTCGGCAAGCTCTTCGTCTCCCGCGAGATCCTCGAAAAGCCGGGCCCGCTCGCCGCCGCCGAGTGGATGGAGCTGGAGCACCACCCCCGCATCGGCTACGAGATGATCCGGGACCGGGTCGACCCCGCCGTGGCCACCATCGTGCTCACCCATCACGAGCGCTTCGACGGCACCGGCTACCCCCGGGGCATCGACGGCGGCGCCATTCCCCGGCTGGCGCGGATCCTGCAGGTGGCCGACGCCTTCGACGCCATCACCAGCCACCGCTGCTACCAACCGGCGATGCCGGTGGCGTACGCGTTGAGCGAGCTGGATCGATACGCCGGCGCCCAGTTCGACCCGGAGCCGGTCGCCGCCATCACCGCCCTGGCGAGCCAGCCTTCCTGGAACCGGCTCGGCTACGCCTCCGGCGACCTCTCGTTCATCATCGACCTCCCGGCCGTCGCCGCCGTGTGAGCCCGGCACCGCCGCTCCCCTGCGACGTTCTCACCCGTTCCCGGCGCCGTCCCCGGCACCGTCGAGGTGCCAGATCTCCTCGGCATAGGCCCGGATGGTGCGATCCGAGCTGAACCTCCCGCTCCCGGCGATGTTGGCGATCGCCATTCGCGTCCAGCGGTCCCGGTCGCGGTAGGCGGCATCCACCGCCTCCTGGGTGTCGACGTAGGAGCGGAAGTCGGCCAGATGGAAGAAGCGGTCGCCGTGGGTCATGAGGGCGTCGTAGATCGGCCGGTAGTTGGTGCCGGTGTTGCTCAGGTCGGTGCCGGCGAGCAGGTCGATCACCCGGCGCAGCTCGGAGTCGCTCTCGTAGTACTGCCAAGGGTTGTACGAACCGGAGCGGCGCAGCTCGTCGAGCTCCTCGACGGTGTGCCCGAAGAGGAAGAAGGCGTCGTCGCCCACCTGCTGACGGATCTCGATGTTGGCCCCGTCCAGCGTCCCGATGGTGACGGCCCCGTTCATGGCGAGTTTCATGTTGCCGGTGCCGCTCGCCTCGGTGCCGGCGGTGCTGATCTGCTCGCTCAGCTCGGCAGCCGGCATGATGCGCTGGGCGAGGGAGACCCCGTAGTCGGGGAGGAACACCACCCGCAGCATCTCGGAGGTCGCGGTGTCGCGGTTGACGAGGTCGGCGACGTCGTTGATGAGGCGGATGATGAGCTTCGCCATGGCGTACCCGGGTGCGGCCTTGCCGCCGAAGATAAAGGTGCGCGGCACGTAGTCGCCGCCGCCCCCGTCCTTGATGCGCAGGTAACGGTGGAGGACGTGCATGACGTTGAGGACCTGGCGCTTGTACTCGTGGATCCGTTTCACCTGGACGTCGAACAGTGAGGCGAGGTCGAGATCGATCCCGATCTGCCGGGAAACGTGCTTGCCGAGGCGGCCCTTCGCCATGTCCTTGGCCGCCGTCACCTGCCGACCGAATTCGGCGTCCCCCGCCAGCCCCTTCAACTTCTCCAGTTCGGTGAGGTCGTGGGTCCAGCCGTCGCCGATGGCGTCGGTGATGGTGCGGGTCAGCTCCGGGTTGGAGACCATGAGCCAGCGGCGCGGGCTCACCCCGTTGGTCTTGTTGTTGAACCGCTCCGGCCATACGTCGGCGAAGTCGCGGAAGAGGTCACGGCGCAGCAGCTTGGTATGGAGCTCGGCGACGCCGTTGATGCTGAAAGCAGCGTAGGCTGCCAGGTTCGCCATCCGGATCCGCCGCCCCCGCTCCTCCTGGATGAGCGACATGCGCTGCAGCCGGGCCTGATCACCCGGGAACGCCTCGCGCACCTCGGCGAGGAGGCGGTCGTTGATCAGATAGATGAGCTGCATCTGGCGCGGTATCAGCCGCTCCAGGAGCTGCACCGACCAGGTCTCGAGCGCTTCCGGCATCAAGGTGTGGTTGGTGTAGCCGAACGTGCGGCGCACGATGTCCCACGCCTCCTCGAAGTGCAGCGCCTCGTCGTCGATGAGGATGCGCATCAGCTCGGGGATCGCCAGCGCCGGGTGGGTGTCGTTCAACTGCATCACGACCCGGTCGGCGAAGCTGCGGATGTCGTGCCCCGCCTCGTGGAAGTCCCGCAGGATGTCCTGCAGGGCGCACGACACGAAGAAGTACTGCTGCATCACCCGCAGCTCGAGCCCGGCGTCGATCTGGTCGTTCGGGTAGAGCACGCTGCTGATGCGCTCCCCGAGCATCTGGTCCTCGTATGCCTTGATGTACTCGCCGTTGTTGAAGAACTTGAGCTTGAACACCTCGGAGGCGTGGGCCGACCAGAGCCGCAGCGTGTTGACGGTGCGGTTCCGGAACCCGACCACCGGCGTGTCGTAGGGGATGCCCACCACCACGCTGTCGGGCTTCCACCGGGTGCCGCCCGGGCTGCGCCAGTCGTTGCCCTTGACCCGGCCCCCGAAGTGCACCAGAACCCGCCGCTCGGGACGTTCGATCTCCCACGGGTACCCGTAGCGCAGCCAGTCGTCCGGTTCCTCCACCTGGGCGCCACCCTGGATCCGCTGCCGAAAGATCCCGTACTTGTAGCGGATCCCGTGGCCGACCCCGGGGAGCCCGAGCGTCGCCATCGAGTCGAGGAAACCGGCGGCGAGCCGTCCCAGGCCACCGTTGCCGAGGCCGGCGTCCCGTTCGGTCTCGACGACCTCGTCCCAGTCCAGCCCGAGGCTCTCGCAGGCGGCCACGAGATCCCGGTAGATCCCGACGTTGATGGCGTTGTTGGTGAGGACCCGCCCCACCAGGTACTCCATCGACAGGTAGTGGACGGTGCGGGGGTTCTGCTCGGCTTGGATCCGCTGGGTGGTGAGCCAGGCGTCCATCATCTGCTCACGCACCGTCATCGCCACCGCGGTGTACCAGTCGTGCGGCGAGGCCGAGGCGGTGGACTCGGCGAGGGAGTAGCGGAGATGCCATCGGATGCGGTCGGCGAGGCGTCCGCTCGCCTCCCGCGCCGCGGTGTCGCCCGGTAAGGGCTCCTCTGGCATGTGGATGGCGGTCATGGGATCGTCCCGATCGGAAGGACGGGGGACCGCGGCAGGGTAGCCATTCTGGACGATGACATGTCGTCGCCGGTCAATGTCCCGGTCACCGGTGGGACGCGGTGAGCGCCCCGACGATACCGCCGACCGCGCCGCCGCCGAAAACCCATACGAACGCCAGGGTCCCGGTGACCAGCCCGATCCCGAGCCCGAGGATCCCGCCGGCCAAGGCACCGACCCGCATACCCGAGATCCAGTCCCACGGAGTCAGGCCCTGTTTCGGATCCTCCCGTTTGCTCATACCAGCTCCCGCCATCCATCGTACCCGGCGCCGGCAGCGGCGCCGACCGATCAGGGATCGTGGCTACGACGTGGCGCGTTCCGACACCGGGACGGCGACCCGGGCGGTGCGCTTGGCGAAGTAGTAGATGCGCTTCAGGTTGGCGATGACGTCGGTCTCGAGCCGGTAGGCCTGCACCCGGTGCGGCTCGTCGGCCACCAACCGCTCCGCCTCGTGGAGCTGGGCGCTGCGCTCCAGCTCGTTGATGTCGCTCTTCATGGCCGACACCCGACGGGCGGTGGCCTCGTCCTTCTCGGTCACCGCGGTGAGGGCGAGGTCGAGAGCGGTCGACACCTGCCGGAAGAAATCCTCGATGAGACGCCGGGTGCCCTCGCTCACCATGATTCCCTGGTCGAGTCGCGAGATCCCCAGAGCCACCAGGTTGGTCTCGATGATGTCGCCGATCGCCTCCAGGTTGTTGGTGGCCTCCATGAGCTGGATCATCACCTCGGTGTCGCGGCTTCCCAGCCGGGCGCGGCTCAGGTCCCCCAGGTAGCGGACGATGTGGGCGTGGAGGGCATCGACCTCGTCGTCCATCGCCTCGACTTCCTCCAGCAGGGTGCGAGGCCCGTCGAGCACCGCCGGCAGCGCCGCCGCCAGCATGGCCCGCACCCGTCTCGCCATTCGATCCAGCTCGAGCCGGGCCCGGTCGAGCGCCAGCGCCGGGGTGCGCAGCAGCTCCCGGTCGAGGTACTTGGCCTCGATCTCCGCCTCCTCGTCCTCCGGCCGGTCGGGGATGAGACGGGTCACCAGAGCGGCGATCTGGGGCGTGAACCACACAAAGAGCAGGGTGTTGGCCACGTTGAAGATGGTGTGGGCGTTGGCGATCTCCCGCCCCAGGCCGCCGCCGATCCCGTGCACCACGGAGCCCAGTTCGGGGATGACGGCGATCCAGACGAGCACCCCGGCCACGTTGAAGAGAGTGTGCACCAGGGCGGCCCGGTGCGCTTCGCGGCTCTTACCGATGGCGGCGAGCTGAGCGGTGACGCTGGTGCCGACGTTGGCGCCGAGCACGACGGCGATCCCGGCCGGGAGCGAGATGAGGCCCTCGAAGGCGAGGGCGAGCACCACCCCGGCGGTCGCCGCCGACGATTGGACCAGCGCCGTGAAAGCCGCCCCGACCAGCACCCCGAGCAGCGGGTTGGCGAGGTTCGCCATCAGCCGGTGGAACGGCCCGTAGTCCCGCAACGGATCCATGGCGTCGCCCATCACCGCCATGCCGAAGAACAGCATCCCGAGCCCGAGGATGGCCGCACCCTGGGATTGGCGGGTCTCGTTCTTCGAGCCGAAGAGCATGGCGGCCCCGACCGCCACCGGCAGCAGCGCGTACTTGGTGACGTCGAAGGCGATGATCTGGGCGGTGACGGTGGTCCCGATGTTGGCGCCCATGATGACGCCGATCGATTGGGTGAGCGTCATCAGCCCCGACGTGACGAACCCGACCACCAGGACCGTCGTCACCGACGACGACTGCACCACCGCCGTCACCGCTGCTCCGGTGAACACGCCCGTGACCCGATTCGCCGTCAACCTGGCCAGGATCGCCCGCATGTGATCACCGGCGATGACCTTGAGGGCCTCGGTCATCCGGTCCATCCCGAGTACGAGCAGCGCCAGGCCCCCGAAGAGGCCGATGAAGACGGTGACGTAGTCGATGCTCCCGGCGGCCGCCGCTGCTCCGTCTGCGAATGCGGTCACCACATCGGTTCTCCTCCCCCGTTCTCGCGCCGGCGCGGAACGAATCCGTGGCGCCGCAGCAGGGGGACCACCTCCTCGAGCGGCAGGCCGATCACGTTGGAGCGGGAGCCTTCGACGGCGGCGACGAGCCGCCCGCCGTCCCCCTGGAGGGCGTAGGCGCCCGCCATGTCGAGTGACTCACCGGTGGCGGCGTAGGCGGCGGCTTCGGACGGGGAGACGTCCCGCATCGTCACCCTCGTCTCGGCCACTCCCGCCTCGTCGCCGGCCCGGCCCACCACCGCCAGGGCGTACCCGGTCAGCACCGAGTGGGTGCGGCCGGCGAGGGCGAGAATCATCGCCACGATCCCGGCGCTGTCCTCCGGCTTGCCGAAGATGCGGCCTCCGAGCGTCACGGTGGTGTCGCAGGCGAGGACCCGGGTCCCGTCCTCCCCTTCCCGGGCACCGTTCTCCGCCTTGCGGCGGGCGAGCCGGAGCACCATCGCCGCCGGGTCCTCCCCGGCATGACGTCGCTCGTCGACGTCGGGTGTGGCGACGTCGAACTCGAACCCCGCCACCGCGAGCAGGGCGCGACGCCGCGGGGATCCGCTGGCGAGCACCAACCGGTGGGGTTGCGGTGCGCCCCGGCCCGGGTCGGCATCCGGCCCCACCGTGGCCCATTCGGCGCCGGCTCGCTGGCTGCTCACCGCCTTCTCCCTGCTCAGTCGTAGGCTGCGATCCCGGTGAGGGCCTCGCCGAGGATGAGGGTGTGGATCTCGTTGGTGCCCTCGTAGGTGTACACCGACTCCAGGTTGTTCATGTGCCGCACCACCGGGTACTCGAGGGTGATGCCGTTGGCGCCCAGCACCGAGCGGGCCTGGCGGGCGACATCGAGCGCCATGGCGACGTTGTCCCGCTTCCCGAAACTGATGTGGGCGGCGGTGGCGATCCCGGCGTCCTTCATGCGGCCGATGTGCAGCGCCACCAGCATGCCCCGGTTCACCGCCGTCATCATCTCGACCAGCTTCTGCTGGGTGAGCTGGAAACGGGCGATCGGCCCGCCGAACTGGATACGGGCACCGGCGTAGTCGAGGGCGCACTCGTAGCAGGCGCGGGCCGCGCCCACCGCTCCGAAGAGGATCCCGTAGCGGGCCTCGCTGAGACAGGACAGCGGTCCCTTGAGTCCTCGCACTCCCGGGAGCAGGGCGCTCCCCGGCACCCGGACGTCCTCCAGCACCAGCTCGGAGGTCACCGAGGCCCGCAGCGAGAGCTTGTGGTGGATGTCGTTGACGGTGAAGCCGGGGGTGTCGGTGGGCACGACGAACCCGAGGACGGTGTCGTCGGCCTTGGCCCACACGATGGCGACGTCGGCGATGCCGCCGTTGGTGATCCACATCTTCGATCCGTTGAGCACCCAGTCGTCGCCGTCGCGGCGGGCCCGGGTCCGCATGCTGCCCGGGTCGCTGCCGGCGTCGGCCTCGGTGAGCCCGAAGCAGGCGATGATCTCACCGCTCGCCATCCGGGGCAGCCATTGCTGCTTCTGCTCCTCCGAGCCGTAGGCCCAGATGGGGAACATGCACAACGATCCCTGCACCGAGACGAAGCTCCGCACCCCGGAGTCGCCGGCTTCCAGCTCGGTGCAGGCGAGGCCGTAGTCGACCGCGGTCATGCCGGCGCAGCCGTAGCCCTCGAGGTGCATACCGAGGAACCCGAGGGCGCCGATCTCCCCCACCAGTTCCCGGGGAAACACCCCGTCCTCGAACCACTCGGCGATGCCGGGCAGCACCCGGTCGGCGACGAAGCGCCGCACCGTGTCCCGTACCAGGCGCTCCTCGTCGTCGAGGAGCCGATCGATGGCGAGGAAGTCCCGCGGGTCGTTCTTCCCTACAGATACCGGCTCGCCCATGCGCCTCCTCGTGATGTGACCCTCTCAGTCTGACCGATGTGGGCCCGCCGCACCAGCACCGGGCCTGTGCCGCCGGCGGTCTCGTCGAGGCCGTGACCGACGCCCGTCCTCAGTCGGCGAAGAGGACTCCCTGCGGATCGGGCCGGCGCACCCGAGGCACCCCGTTCCACACCAGGCCGTCCATGAACGCCCAGCTGCGGCGATGGATCGTGGTCGGCCCCAGGGCGTGGAGGGCGGCCCGGTGGCGCGGCCCCGGATAGCCCTTGTTCCGCTCGAAGCCGTAGGCCGGGTAGTGCTCGGCGAGGCGCCGCATAATGCGGTCCCGCGTCACCTTGGCCAGCACCGAGGCGGCCGAGATCGACAGCGAGGTGGCGTCGCCGCCGACGATGCGCACCGGGTCACCGCCGACGAAGTCCCAGTTGCCGTCGACGAGTACCCTCCCCGGGGTCACCCCGAGCCCGGCGAGGGCGCGGCGGGCGGCGAGGCGCTGCGCCTCCGACATGCCCAGCTCGTCGCACTCCTGCGGGGAGGCGTGCCCCACCGCCCAGGCGGCACACCATCCCGCCACCCGGGCGAAGAGCGCCTCCCGTTCCTCCTCGGTGAGCATCTTCGAGTCGCGGATCTTGTAGACGCGGCGGTGACGGGGCACGACGGCGGCACCGACGCTGAGCGGCCCGGCCCATGCCCCCCGCCCCACCTCGTCGACCCCGACGACGACGTCGCAGCCGGCCTCCCACAGGCCGCGCTCGACCTCGAGGGTGGGTGCCTTTGCCTTGAGGGCCTCACGGAGGCGGGGAACGGTCTGCACCCGCCGAGCCTACCGGCGACCCGCATCGGACCCGGTCAATTGGACCGCAGGTCGTCGGGGAAGTTGGCAAAGAGGGCGAGCCGTCCCGGTTGCCGTGCCAACACCTCCCGCCACAGCTGCTCGGGCGCCGCCGTGAACACGTCCGACACCTCGGCGGGGACCACGAACCAGGAGGCGAGCGCCAGCTCCAGTTCGAGCTGGTTGCCGTCCCATCCGGCGTACCCGGAGAAGACCCGGACCCTCCCCAGCTCGGTCGCGGCCTCGGGCCCGGCCGCCAGGTCGACGGCGCCCACCGAGCCGACCACCGGCTCCCATGCCTCGTCCAGTCCCGGGCCCCGCTCCCCCACCCCGACCGCCATCTCGTTCATGACCGGCCCGCCCACGAAAACCACCGGCGGGGCGGCGACGTGCGGCTCCCACTCCGGGAGGTGGTCGCCGATCCGCTCCTCGGTGGGGCGGTTGAGCACGACCCCGACGCTGCCTTCGGAACCGTGCTCGAGCAGCAGCACCACGGTGCGCACGAAGTTGGCGTCGAGCAGCCCGGGAGTGGCAACCAGCAGGTTCCCGGCAAGCGAGGGAGCCTCGTCACCCATCGTCCCTCCGCGACTCGATCACCGGCTCGCACCGCACCGGGAACGCCACCGAGGCGGCCACGAAGCACCTGCGCCGCGCCTCCTGATGCAGCTCCAGCGCCTGCTCGGTCTTGGACTCGTCCCTGATGACGACTCGAGGCCGCAGCACGACCTCGGTGAAGGCTCCACCCCCGTCCGGTAGCTCCTCCATCGCACCGGTGGCCGCATCGAGGTACGCCTCGACCACGAGGCCGGCGTCGGCGCACAGGTGCAGGTACCACAGCATGTGGCACTGCGAGATTGACGCCACCAGGAGCTCCTCGGGGTTGTACCGGGACGGGTCCCCCCGGAAGACCGGTTCGGCCGATCCCGGAAGGTCGGGCTTGCCGTCGGCCCGGACCAGGTGGTCGCGCCCGTAGGAGCGGTAGGAGGCCGTGCCCGATCCGTCGTTGCCGGTCCACTCGACCGTCACCTGGTAGTGGTGGCGCCGGCCGGCGGCCTTGTCACCCCGTCGCCTCCCCCACCCCGGCGGCTCCTCCACGCCGTCGCCTTCCCCATCCCGGCGTTTCACGGCGCGCCCCGGGAGGGCTCCGCCGTCCCCGCCCCGGCATCGTGGTCCCGCTCCCGCTGTGACTGCTTGTCGGCGAGCAGCTCCGACTCCACCAGCTCGTGACGGTGCAGGTAGGTCGACACGAAGGCCTGCACGGTGGCGGCCACCGGCAGCGCCATCACGGCACCGACCGCCCCCATCAGGGTTCCCCCGACGATCGCCGACCCGAAGGCGACCGCGGGATGCAGCGACATGGTGCGGCCGGTGATGCGGGGGCTGATGAGGTAGTTCTCGATCTGCTGGTACACGACGATGAACCCCAGCACCCACAGCGCCTTCGCCGGGCTCTCCAGCAGGGCGATGAGCAACGGCAACAAGCCCCCGATGTAGGTGCCGATCACCGGGACGAACTGCGACAGGATCCCGAGCCAGAGCCCGAGCGGGAGGGCGAAGGGAACCCCGATGAGGGAGAGGGCCACCCAGGTGACGGAGCCCGCCACCGCCGCCAGCAGGGCCCGGGAGTAGAAGTAGCCGCCGGTCTTCTCGATGGCGATCTCGATGACCCGCAGCACCTCGATCTGCTTGTCGGGCGACAGCACCGAAAGCACCGCCCGCCGCCATTTTGGCGCTTCCGCCGTGAGGTAGAACGTGAAGAGGGCGATGGTGAGCCCCTGGAAGATGGTCGCGATGAGGCGGCTCCCGACCCCGAAGACGCTGCCGGCCACGTTACGGGCGATGCTCTGCAGCGAGGTGTCGACCGAGGAGAGGGCGTCGTTGAAGCCCTTGCCGGAGATGTCGACGTTGTAGCGGGCGGCGAACTTGGTAAGACGATCGACGTAGTCGGGCATGCGGTCGATGAGCTTGGTCGTCTCGTCGATGATGAGCGGGATCATGAGCCCCACCAGCAGCACCCCCACCAGGAACACCACCAGGAAGATGGCACCGGTGGCGAGCCCCGGCTTCCAGCCACGGCGGGTGAGGTAGGCGACGGCCGGCTCGAGCGCGATCGCCAGGAAGAGCGAGATCAGCAGCAGGATGATGAAGCCCTGGAGGCGGCGTCCCAGGGTCAGGATGAGCCACAGCAGGATCACCAACCCGACGATCTGGCGGAGCAGGTGCGGCACCCAGGGCGGCATCCCCTCCACCGAGGCGAAGAGTGAGAAGCGGGTGGCGCGGTTCTCCGGCACAGCGCCCGCCTCCGGCGGGTCCCGTCTCTCGCTCATGGTTGGTGAGGCTAGCGACCCCACCGCGCCGCCTCCAGTGTCGGGTAGGCTCGCCCCATGGATCGGACGACCCTGCAGCGGCTCCCCAAGGCGCTGCTCCACGACCATCTCGACGGGGGCCTCCGGGTTGAGACGGTGTTGGAGCTGGCGGACGACATCGGCTACCCCGACCTCCCGGCGGCGGAGCCCGCCGCCCTGGCGGCCTGGTTCGACCAGGGTGAGTCGGGATCGCTCGCCGGCTACCTGGAGGCCTTCCGCCACACCGTCGCCGTGATGCAGACCGAGGCCGCCTTGGAGCGGGTCGCCTACGAGGCGGCGGTGGACCTGGCTGCCGACGGCGTCGTCTACGCCGAGGTGCGCTTCGCCCCCACCCTCCACCTCGACCGGGGCCTCACCCCTGAAGACGTCGTCGCCGCAGTCGAGGCGGGCCTGGCCCGGGCCCGGCACGAGACCGGCATCGTCACCGCCACCCTGCTCTGCGCCCTCCGCCATCTCGCCGATTCCGAGCAGGTCGCCCGCCTCGGGGCCCGGTTCGCCGGCGACGGCGTGGTCGGATTCGACCTGGCCGGCCCCGAACTCGGCCATCCGGCCGACGACCATCTGGTGGCCTGCCGGTTCGCCCGGGAGAACGGGCTCGGCCTCACCCTCCACGCCGGCGAGGCGGACGGGCCGGAGAGCATCTGGCGGGCTCGGGCCCGGTGCGGTGCCCAGCGCCTCGGGCACGGGGTGCGGGTGATCGAGGACACGACGTTGGTCGACGGCGAGGTCGTCGCTCTCGGCGGGGTGGCCCGGGTGGTGCGCGACCACCGCATCCCGCTCGAGCTGTGCCCGACCTCCAACGTGCACACCGGAGTGGCGCCGGACCACGCCCACCATCCTCTCGGAGCGCTGTACCGGGCCGGCTTCGCCGTCACCCTCAACACCGACAACCGTCTCATGAGCGCGGTGTCGCTCACCGACGAGTTCGCCCACGCGGTCGACCACCACGGTTTCGACCCCGCCGCCCTCGAAGCCGTCACGGTGCGGGCCGTCGAGGCCGGTTTCGGCGATTGGCCGACCCGGCGGCGCCTCATCGACGACGTGATCCGGCCGGCCTACCGGGAACTCACCGCCGCCGGGCCATAGCCGCCAACCCCGCAGGCGTCATCCGGCGAGCCGGCCGTTGATCCACCCCACCACCCGGTCGAGGACCTCGGTCCATTCCGGCTCGTTGTGGGTCTCGTGCCGTAGCCGCGGGAACACGACCCGCTCGACGCCCGGTAGGTCGGCGAGCGGCGCCGACACGGTGGCCGGGACCAGCGGGTCCTCCTCGCCGTGGATGACGAGGGTGGGGACCCGGATGGCGACGGTGGACGCCGCGGTGGCCTTCATGGCACGGAGGAAGACGAGACCGAACCGGGCCGTGCCTTTCTTCGCCACCAGCGGATCGGCGAAGTAGCGCCGGCCCACCTCGGGGTCGCGGGAGAGCTGCTCCCCCGCCACCGGCGACCCGACCCGAACCCGGGGGGTGACCCGTCCCAGGACCTGCAACACCAGCTCCAGGAACCCCGACAGGTTGGCGTCGAGAGCCGGCGCCGAGAGCACCAGCAGGTCGGGCTGGGGCCGGTCCGACTCGGCGTAGGCGGCCGCCAGCAACCCGCCGAGCGAGTGCCCGTAGAGCACCAGCGGCCGTCCGGTCACCCGGGTCGCAGCGAGGACGAGCTCGAGGTCGTCGAGGAAGTCCTCGAACCGTTCGGCGTCGAGCCGGCGTCCGCCGGAGCGGCCGTGTCCCCGCAGGTCGAAGGCGTGGGTGTCGAAACCCCGCGCCGCCAGGTACCCGCCGACGTGCTCGTACCGGCCGGAGTGCTCGGCGAGCCCGTGTACCAGCAGCACGGTCGCCCGCGCCTGGTCCGCCGGCCAGTGGCGGGTGAGGAGCACCAACCCGTCAGCGGCGGTGACGGTGCCGGTGACGCTCACGGGAGCGCCCTCATGCCAGTGCCTCGGCGGCGGCGACCGCGGCGCCGATGATGCCGGCGTTGTTGCGGTGGGCGGCGGGGACCACCGGGGCGTTCGTCTCGAGGAACGACGAGAAATCGTCGAATCGTTTGCTGATCCCCCCGCCGACGATGAACAGCTTCGGGGAGAGGACCCGCTCCAGGTAGCGCAGGTACTCGGCCACCCGGCTCGCCCACCAGTCGAGGCGCATGGCGTCCCGCTCCACGAGGCAGGCCGCGGCGTAGTCCTCGGCGTCCATGCCGCGGAACTCGAGGTGACCGAACTCGGTGTTGGGAACCAGCCGGCCTTCGTCGAAGAGGGCACTGCCGATCCCGGTCCCGAAGGTGAGGAGGAGCACGACCCCCTTGGCGTCGCGGCCGGCTCCGAGCCGCATCTCCGCCAACCCGGCGGCGTCGGCGTCGTTGATGAGCACGACGTCACGCTTGATCCGCTTCCGGATCAGCTTCTCGCCCTTGGCCCCGATCCAGCTGTCGTCGATGTTGGCGGCGGATTTCACCACGCCGTTCTCGACCACCGACGGCAGGGTGCAACCGACCGGCCCCTCCCATTCGAAGTAGTCGACCAGCTCCGCCACCACTTCGATCATGGTGTCCGGCATCGGCGGTTGTGGCGTCTCGATCCGGTTCCGCTTCGCCAGCAGCTCGCCGGTGGTGACGTCGACCGGGGCTCCCTTGATGCCCGAGCCGCCGATGTCGATACCGAGCACGGTGTTCATCTGTCGTCCTTCCTTCGGTCAGATGAACGGCGGCTCCGCCGGCTCGACGTCGTACCACCGTCCGCGTGCCTCCATCTCGACCGGCGCTTCCGGCTCCGGCGGGGGGCTCAGGTATCCGAGGCCGATGCCACACCCCAGCCCCGGGCTGAAGTTGCCCGATGTCACGGTTCCGGCGCTGCCACCCGCCCGCAGGCGGTAGCCGTGCCGGGGAACCCGCCGGTCCCGGGTGCGGAACCCGACGAGACGGCGTGGCAGCACCCCGTCCCGCTGGGCATCCAGGGCCGGCTTGCCGACGAAGTCGTGGTCCCAGGAGACAACCCATGCTAACCCCGCCTCCAGCGGGGTCCCGCTCGGGTCGAGGTCCTGGCCCCACAGCGGGTAGCCCATCTCGAGCCGCAGCGTGTCGCGGGCCCCGAGCCCGCAGGGGGTGGCCCCCGCCGCCAGCAGCGCCTCGAAGAGCGTCGCGGCCGGGCCCGGCGCCAGGCACACCTCGGCACCGGACTCGCCGGTGTAGCCGGTCCCGGCCGCCAGGAACGGCTCGCCGTCGAACCTGCCGGCGCCGAGCCGGAACCGTCCCGGCGCCGCCCCGAGCACCTCCTCCAGCAACCGGGGCGCCTCCGGTCCCTGCACCGCCAGCATCACCGTGGCGGACCGCTGCGGCTCGACGACCACGTCCGGGTCGGCGGCGGCCCGCACCGCGTCCATGACCTTCTCGTAGTTGGCGCCGTTGGGCAGCACCCAGAATGACGCCTCGTCGAGCCACCACACGATGAGGTCGTCTTCCACCCCGCCGGCCTCGTTGAGCAGCATGGTGTACTGGGCCCGACCCGGCGCCAGCTTGCCGATGTCGTTGCAGAACCGGCTGCGGAGCAGGTCGAGGGCGCCGCCCCCGGAGAGAGCAAAACGGCCCAGATGGCTGACGTCGAAAACCCCTACCGACTGCCGCACCGCCTCGTGCTCGGCGATGACGCCGCCGTACTGGAGGGGCATCTCCCAGTCCCCGAAACGGGTGAAGCGCGCTCCGAGGCGCTCGTGGAGGGGACGCAGTGGAGTCTGTGCCATGGTGGGCGGGCCCGGCTCGGGTGACCCTCCGCTCAGCCTACCGCCACCTCGCCGTCGGGGTCCTCACCGAGATCGACGACCCGGGGCGGTCCAGGGACCCGGCTCGGCGCCGCCGGCAACTCCTGGTCCTCGGGCTCGGCGAGGCCGTACTTGATGAGCAGGTGCAGGTAGTCGCGCTGGTAGAAAATCTTGCAGCGGATCTCCGGGTAGAGCGCCCGCAGCTGCCGCACCTTGCGGTTCTTCTTGGTGACGAGCCGCTGGTTCATCGTGGTGATCTCGATGAAGATGTCGTCGTCGGGGAGGTAGAAGTCGGGCCGGAAGAACTTCGTCGGCGTGCCGTCAGGTTCGAATTCGATGGCGAACTCGCGGGGCTCGAACTCCCAGGGGATGTCGTAGAAGTCGAGGAGCCGCGCGAACTGCCGCTCGCTCTCGTGGGCGAAATCGACGAGGTCGGCAGGTTGTGGCCCGAAGTCGCTGGAGGTGGTCAGTTGGCTCGCGCCTCCGATGCCGTCGTGCTCCCCACGGCGGGCGCCGGCTGAGGGAAGAGGGCGAGGATCTCACCCTCGAGCTCCTCCTGTACCGGTCCCACCGCGATCCCGAAGACCCCCTGGCCCCGCTGGAAGACGTCGACCACCTCGGAGGCGCTGTGCGCCGCGTAGATGGTGGACCCGTCCGACAACAGCGTCACGTCGGTGAGCGGGTTGTTGCTCTGCAGTTGATCCCGCAGGATGTCCATCGCGGTCCGGATTCTGTTCAGGCTCATGCCGGCATCCAGCAGGCGTTTGACCACCTTGAGCTGCACGATGTCGCCGAAGGCGTATTTACGCTGGCTCCCGGAGCCGCGCGCCGTCTGGATCGACGGCTGGATCAGCCCGGTGCGGGCCCAGTAGTCGAGCTGGCGATAGCTGATCCCGACCAGGTTGCACACCTGGGGGGCGCGATACCCCTCCGCCTGGTCGATTGCTCCCTGCTGGGCCACGGCGAGCCTCCTTTGCGTTCTTTAGCTTACACCGACGTAATTCCGCCCGCCGAACTACGGGCGTGAAGTTACCGAGAACGAGGCAGAGTTGTCAACAACCCTGTGGATAAGCGACAGCGATCGGTCAGGAGGATTCGGAGCCGAAGTCCTCGGGACGGACCTCGTCGAGGAACTCGCGGAAGCGCTCGATCTCCTGCTCCTCCTCCCCTTCCTCCTGGATGACGACCCCGGCCTCGTCGAGCACGCCCCGGTCGGCGAAGAGCGGCGCCTCGGTGCGGGCGGCCAGGGCGATGGCGTCGGAGGGGCGGGAGGACACCCGGACTTCTGACCCGTCGCGGGTCAGCACCAGGTCGGCGTAGAAAGTGCCCTCGGTGAGGGCGGTGACCTCGACCCGGCTCACGGCGGCCCCGAGCGACTCGGCCACGGTCTTCAGGAGGTCGTGGGTCATGGGCCGCTGTGGCTCGACCCCTTCGAGGGCGAGGGCGATGGCGGTGGCTTCGGCGGTCCCGATCCAGATCGGGAGGTACCGGTTGCCGCCCGTCTCCCGGAGCAGCAGGATCGGGATGTTGGTCGGGAGCTCGATCCGCACGCCGATCAGTTCCATGGGCACTTGGTCCATGAGTTCAGCCTATCACCGGCCTCCGGCTCCGGTCTCGGCCCCATTTCCGGTGCCGAAACCGACCGCGGCGAAGGATTCCGGGGCGTCGGCGAAGCTCCCCAGGTCCATCACGGCCCACAGCGAGCGCACGTTGCGGTAGCGGCCGGTCCAGTCGAGGCCGTACCCGAGCAGGTACTCGTCGCCGACCTCGAAGCCGCGGTATTCCAACGGGACGTCGACGATGCGCCGCGTCACCTTGTCGAGCAGGGCGACGGTGCTGAGGCTGGCCACCCCGCGGATCTCCATCACCCGCCGCAGCGTCGCCAGGGTCAGGCCGGTGTCGACGATGTCCTCGACCAGGATGACGTCGCGGCCCTGGAGGGAGATCTCGGTGTCCATGGCGATGCCGACCCGGCCTTCGGTCCCGAAGCGGGTGAGGGCCAGGAAGTCGATCTCGAGCGGGAGGTCGAGGTGGCGTACCAGGTCGGCCAGGAACGGGACACATCCCCCGAGCACACCGACGAGCACCGGCTCGCGCCCGGCGTAGTCGCCGCCGACTTCGTCGGCGAGTCCGCCGACCCGCCGCTGCAGCGCTTCCTCGTCGACCACCTCGACGAACTGGCTCGCCGTCACCCGGCGCCTCCCAGGATCACCGGTAGGGCGTCCCGCAGCCATTCCCGGATCGCCTGCGCTCCGCCCGTCTCCTCCGGCGGCGTGACGGCTTCGTGCCCGTCGGGGAGCGGCCGGACGGTGGCGACCTGGATGCGCAGCTCGGGGCTGAGCTCGGCCGGGCCGGGGGCGAACCCCCCGCCGCCTTCCTCCTCGAGCAGCGGCACGAGGAGGCGATCGTGGAGCGACCGGCTCCGATAGGCCCAGTCGAGCAGCTCCCGGCTGTCGGCGAAGTGGTCCTCGCTCCCCATCACCACCGCCACCAGGGTGCGGTCGGACCGTTCCAGGGCCGAGACGAGGACCCGGCCGGCGTCGCCGGTGTAGCCGGTCTTCATCCCCACCACACCCGGGTAGCGCCCCAGCAGGGCGTTGGTGTTGTGGACGATGCGGGCGGCGCCGCTCGGGCTCGCCTTGAACTTGACGAGGCGGGTTCGCACCATCTGCGCCAGCACCGGGTCGGCCAGGACGGTGCGGGCGATGACGGCGAGGTCGGCCGCCGAGGAGTAGTGGTTGGTGGAGTCGAGCCCGTGCGGGTTGGTGAAGTGGGAGTGCTGCAACCCGAGCTCGGCGGCCTTGGCGTTCATGAGGTCGGCGAAACCGTCGACCGAGCCTCCGACGTGCTCGGCGAGGGCCATGGCGGCGTCGTTGCCGGAGCGCACCAGCATGGCGGTGAGCAGATCCTCGACGCTCCACACCTCCCCTTCGATCAGGCCGATCTCGGATTCGCCGACCCCGGCGGCGGTGGCCGAGACCCGGACCCGGTCGTCGAGGGAGGCGTGGTCCCGCACCACCAGCGCCGTCATCAGCTTGGTGACCGACGCCATCGGCCGTTCCTCGTCGGGGTTGTGGGCTGCCAGCACCACGTCGGAGTCGACGTCGACGACGATCCACGATGCGGCGGTGAGTTGTGGGGGGGCGGGAATGGGCGGCGCCCACGAGGGGGGCACGGTGCCGATGAGCCCCGCCCCCAGGATCCCCGCCGAGAAGAGGGCCTGCCAGCGCCGCATCATGTCTCCAGCATCCTCCGGAGACGGGTCCGCACCAGGTTCTGCTGGAGCTGGGTACCGGCCTGGGCGCCGTCGGCGAGGATCTCGGCGGCCCGGCGCCGGTTGGTGGGGTTGCGATGCCGCAGCAGCGGCGACACGAGCTGACTGAGCAGGTCGATCTCGCGGTCGGCGGCGAGGCGCAGGGCCCGGATGTGGCGGCCTTCGAGCCCGAGCGAGTAGAGGCGGGCCGCGGCCCGGGCGATGGCGAGGTCCTCGTCCCGGTAGACGTGTCGCCCGTCCGGCAGCTCCATCGGGGTGAGCACTCCCTGGGCGACCAGGTCGTCGATCTGGCGGCGCTTCAGCCCGCTGGTGCGGGACAGCTCCTCGACGCTAAGGGAGACACCGGTGCTGGAGAAGTACGCCTCGGGGGGAGGGCCGGCGTCGAGGACCGGCTTCGGCTCCTCGCCCCGCTCCCACGACGTCAGCTTCGACTTGATGACCTTGAGGGGCAGGAAGTGGTCGCGCTGTTCCCGCAGGATGTAGCGGACCCGGCGCAGGTCCTCCTCGGTGAACAGGCGGTAGCCGGATTGGCTCCGCTTCGGTTCGACCAGGCCTTGGCCCTCGAGGAAGCGGATCTTGGAGACGGTCAGCTCGGGGAACTCCTCCCGGAGCAGGTTGATGGCCTCGCCGATGCTGCGGGTCTGATGTTCGGCGATTTCGATGGGGAGCTGCTCGGGATCAGGCATCCCCCACCGCCACGACCAGATGGAACTTGCCGATGATCACCTCGTCACCGGCGTTCAACCGCGCCTTGTCGAGACGCTCCAGGTTGACGTAGGTGCCGTTGGTGGAACCGAGGTCCTCGACGCTGAGACCCTCCTCGTCGACGGTGAATCTGGCGTGGTGGCGTGACACGGTCACGTCGCCCAGGAAGATACCGACGTCTTCGGTCCGTCCTGCGATGGTCGTCCCGTCTCCCAGCACGTAGGTGAGCCCGGCCCGCGGTCCCCGCTCGATGATCAGGGCATAGCGGAACGCCCCCGCCAGCAGGCTGGTGACGGGAACGGGCTCGGTGCCCCGCGGCGCGGGACGGTAGAAGATGGTGGTGTCGTGGTCCTGATCCGGTGCGACGTCACCGGGCGACGCCTCGTCGGACCGATCTGTGCCGGGCATGGCACCATGCTAGTCCCGAAGTCTCAACTTCTCGTTGAGGCTTGCCGCGTCCTACTCGATGAACGTCCGGTACGCCGCGGCGTCCATCAGCCCGTCGATGGTGGCCCCCGCCTCCGGTTCGATCACGACGAACCACCCGTCCCCGTAAGGATCCTGGTTGATCACCTCGGGAGCGTCGGCGAGCCGCCCGTTCACCTTGCGGATGGTGCCCGTCACCGGCCCGTAGACGTCCGAGACCGACTTGGTCGACTCCACTTCGGCCAGGGGCTCCCCCGCGGTGACCCCGGCTCCGACCTCCGGCATGTCGACGAACACGATGTCCCCGAGCGCGTCCTGGGCGTAATCGGTGATGCCGACCCGGATCGATCCGTCGTCTTCCTTTCGGGCCCACTCGTGGTTGTCGGTGTACCGCAGCTCTTCTGGGATCTGCACGGCCCCTCCTGTCGATATCGCCGCGAGCTTACCCGGCGGTGGCCTCGGCTCCCTGATCATCGCCGGCGTCATCGTTGGCCCGGAGCAGGCGCCGGGCGTCTCCCACGTACTGGGCCCCCACCAGGTAGTAGAGGATCAGACCGGGGATCCCGAAGATCCAGCCGAGCCACAGGAACGGCTCGAACCGGCCTCCCCCTCCGACGAGGAAGCCGCCGAGCGAAGCGTAGATGAGCAGGGTCGCCAGCTTCCCGAGACGGCGCACCGGCACGTTGCCCTTGATCCGGAACGCCAGGGCGAGAGCGCCGCCGCTGACGAGGGCTTCCCGGACGATGACGGCGACGGCGAACCAGCGGGGCAGGTCGCCCGAGATGAAGCCTCCAATGAGGGCGGCGGCGACGGCGAGCCGGTCGGCGAGCGGATCGAGCACCTTGCCGATCTCGCTCACCTGATCGAGCCGGCGGGCCAGGTAGCCGTCGATCCAGTCGGTGGCGCCGATCCCGCCGAGCAGCCAGCCGGCGCCCGCCGGGTTGTCACGGCCCAGCAGCAGCCACAGGAACACCGGAACCAGGAGGAGCCGGATGAACGAGATCAGGTTCGGGATCGTGAGCATGGCGACGCTCCGCGTCAGCCGACTCTGACGACCCGGAAGCGGATCCTCGCCAGCTCCTCGTCTTCGAAGCTCACGATGAAGGCGTATCCCTTCGCCTCGGCGAACTCGATGTTGTGGAAGGGACTGACGATGGGCACGATGCTGGAGGATCCCGGCGGCAGATTGGGCGGGGCACCCACCCGGAGCCGCCCTTTCGCCTCCACCCCGAGTTCCGTGCCGTCCTCGTCGACGAGGCGCAACCCGATCTCGAGGTCGCGGTGCCGTTCGTCGGGCTCGATCTCGGCGACGAGGGCCACGGTGAGGCTGCGGTGGATGACCGGCAGCACCCGGGCGCTGATGGTGTCGAAACCACCGCCGAGCACGAAGAGCTTGCCGCCTTGCACCTGGGCCGCATCGGCCAGCATGGCTGTTGTCAACCGCACGCTTCACTCCCCTGTGCCGTCGAGTACCTACACCCTACCTTCGCGGCCATGAACCCGGATGAACCCTAGCTCCCCGCGGCGCCGCACCCTGGCGGAATACGGCGGAAGCCCTCGCCGGAGCGGATAGTCTGCGGGGATCGTGGACTTCCCCCTCCGCATCATGACCGTCAATCTGTACAACGGCCGGGCCCGGCCCGAGGCGCTGCGCGAGGCGATCGAAACGGTCGATCCGGACGTCCTGGCGGTCCAGGAGCTGTCCCCCAATCTGGCCGACGTGATCATGGACGTGTTCCCGTTCGGGCAGTTCGATCCCCGTGACGACACCCTGGGCCTGGGCTTGGCGCTGCGCCGTCCCGGCGTCGTCGAGCGCCTGCCGTTCGGCCCCCGCACCATGCAGCGGGTGCTCCTCGATCCGGCCTACTGGCCCGGCTTGGGGATGCCGGTGGAGATCCTCAACGCCCATTTCCACAACCCGCTGGCCGGGCCGGTGCGCAAGGCCCGCGCCATCCGCCGCCGTCAGCTCGCGGTCCTCCAGGAGGCCTTGGCCCCGCCGTCGCCCCGGGTGCTGGTCGGCGATCTCAACTCCTCGCCGATGTGGCCCGTCTACCGCCGCCTCCGGGCTGCCGCCACCGACGCCGCCACCGCGGTCGGCACCACCCGCGCCACCTGGGCACCGTGGCCCTGGTTCCCCCGCATCCTCCGCATCGACCACGCCTTCGTGCAGCAGCTCATGCCGACCGCCACCCAGACGGTGCGCATCAAGGGCAGCGACCACAGTGCGCTGGTCGTCGACCTCGACGTACCCGAGAGCAAGCGCTAGCTCGGCGGCAGTTGGTCCTCGCGACCTCCGTGACCCCCCCTCGGCTCGCTCGGCTCCTTCGGAGCCGCCTCGCCAGGTCCCCCCTGATCCCAGGGGGGACGACCCGTTCTGTCACCCTCCCTGCTGTGCAGGGAGGGTCGAAGAACGAGCCGAAGGCGAAGTGATTCGGGGAGGGTCACCATGACGTCTCTCACCTCAACAGAAACCGCGACCCCCCCTCGGCTCAGGGAGACGAGAGAAGGGGCTCGGCCGCGGTACCGCCCACTTCAAGCGGCCCTGACCATCTCCTCGGACACGACCAGGTCCCAGCCGCTGTCAAAATCCACACACGTGATGCCGCAGAGCGATTCGAACCCGTAGCGAAGCTCGGCGCTGGCACACGCCCGCCCGAAGGCCACCGACCATTCCCACGGCCGGGCCGCCTCCCGCACGACCGTGAACCTGCCGTCGGGGAGGCGCAGCGTGAACACGAACACTCTCATCCAAGGGACATCGGCCGATGCCGTCACCAGTGCAAGGCCCTCCTGGCCTCGTCAGGGATCAAGTTCGGCGTTCTCCGGGGCACTAGTGCGGGTGTCGGTGATCAAGATCGACGATCTCCTGGGCACTCGTCAACGACGGCGGCCTCTCCCCAACCGCAGAAACAGAGCGGACTCTCTGTCGCGATACCCCGCCTTCGATGGTCTCTCAGTGGTGAGGCACAAACCGTGGATGCGACACTGGACAGAATGACCAAGAACACGTGGACCCGTCGTGATCGGGCGGCCTTCCGGGCGATGTACCTGCGGCTGCGCCGTTTCGCCGGTGCCGTGGGACCGTGGGAGGTCGAGCCGGAAGATCTCCTCCAGGAGGCTCTCGTCCGTGCCCTGGAGAGAGGACCGTTGAGTCGTCTCGACCACCCCGAGGCCTACCTGCGACGCACCATCGTGAACTTGTCCCACAACTACGTTCGCCGCCGGTACGGTGCCGAACGGGCCAACACCGCGATGGCGGCAGCGGCCCCCCACGACGAGATGCCCGGGTACCCCTCCGACCTCGCCGATCTGCTCTCGCTCGATCCCGTGGCCCGGGCCGTGTTGTACCTGCACGACGTCGAGCGCTACTCGTTTCCCGAGGTCGCAACCGCCCTGAATCTCCCCGCAGGCACCTGCCGTCAGATCGCGTCACGGTCCCGGCGCCGCCTGCGCATCCAGCTCCAGCAGGAGGTCGAGGAATGACCGAACCGAATGAGGCATGGACCCTGCTCGCCGAGCGTGGCGAATGGCGCGGGGCCGACGACGTCGCCGACCGGGCCCAAAGCGAGCTCCATCGCAGGCACAACGGCCGGGGCGCAGCCGCCCCTGCCTTTGCGGCGGACACCCGCACCGGGGCGGCCCCGAACGCACCGCGGCGCCACCGCCGGACCCGGCGCCGCCTTCCCGGCCCACTCGTGGCGGCCGTCGCCTTCGTGGTGGTGCTCGCCACCGCCACCGCGTCAATCCTGCTCGTCGGCGGTTTCGGCGAATCGGACCTTGAACCCGCCGATTCCGCTCCATCGCTGGTCCCGGACGTCCAGACGACCCTCACGACCGCGGCGGCGGGCATCGTCGACACCCCGATCCCGGAGTCGTTCGTGCCGATGGCCGATTGGCCGACCCCGACCCTCGACCCGGTGCTCGCCCTCCCGCAGTGCCCGGCGGAAACGGCCACCCCAGCGGTCTTCCCCGATTCGTTCTTCGCCTTCCTCGGCCTCGACCGCTCCGCCGTGGCGCTGACGGCCGTCGACCCGGAACAGGTGGCAGCCGATACTCCCATGCTCCGGGCGGGAGACAGTTCGCTGCTGCCGCCGGACCGCCTCGACGGCGCTTGCCTCCTCACCCTGGCGGGCGGGAACCTCACGGCCTGGGCGGTCATGCTCGCCACCGGCGAGCCGGCGATGGCCGCCCTCTCCGCGCCGTGGGACGGCGACGGTTTCCCCGATCAGGTGAGTTCCGCGCCCGGCGAGTACCAGCAGTGGCACATCGCCACCGGGGAGCACTTCAACGGCCCGGTGTCCGACGAGGGGGACGTCCATGCCCTCACGAATCACCGTCTCTTCGTCGCCGCCTTCGATCCGGATCTCGTTCCGGAGGGCGGCCATCCCGGCGGCTCGCTCCTCATGAGTCTCGCCGTGAACCCGGCCGACCCGGCGCAGGTCGTCGAGCCACTCGAAACCGATGCCTTCCTGCCGGGGGCCCTGCCGCCGGGCTTCGGCGCCTGTGCCACCACCTTCGCCTTCCTGCTCCGCGACATACCGGACGGGCCCGAGGAGGAGAACCAGCTCCTGGTCCTGTGCGACACCAGCGGCACCGAGATCACCCTCACCGCCGGCACCCTGCCGGCGCCTCCCGCCGACGCCATCGTGACCGAGGTCAATGGGCACGAGGTGGCGGAGTGGTCCAGCGGCGACCGCATCGCCCTCCAGCTCTCCCGCTCCGGCCTCGACGTGCGGCTCGACGCCCCGCCCTCGATCGCCGCCGACACCTTGCGCGCCGTCGTGGCGGCGATGCCGCTGGCGACGCCATTCCCGGAGACGCCCACCTCCGCCACGCCGCTGCTCGGAGTCGGCGACGGGCTCGATCCAAGTTTGACCTCGTCCCGCGTCCCCGTGGTCGGCGAAGACGAAAGCGATTCGGAGAGGATCGCGCAGGTCCGCCGCGGTGAGGTGACGATCACGCTGTCCGATTCGATGCGGGTCATCCAGACAGCGGCGTTCGGCGACTCCGACGCCGTGGCCTACTCCTACCGGTACGAGGGGTCCACCGACCAGGTGACCGTCGAAGGCGCCGACTTCGACGTGCCCAACCTCCAGGCTCGCGTCAGCATCACCCAGCAGACCCTCCCGGCCGGCGGCCGCAACGGCAATCCGATCGCCTACGTGGAGGAGACGTGGGGCGCCTGGCAGGTGGGAGAGAATCGCATGGCGGACAGATTCCAGATCGTCGCCTACAGCCCCTCGATCGAGCGCCAGGTGAACGTCCTCATCCGAAGCGTGAATTCCCCCGAGCCGCTGGCATTGTCGGCCGAGGCGGCCCGTGACTTGGTGCGAAGCGTCCTCGACGCCATCGCGCGTTCGGAGTGAGACCGGGTTCCCGGTGAGCCCGGGTGGCCACGCCGAGGTCGAGGCGGCGTCACAGCCAGGGCCCCCCCTCGGCTCGATCGGCTCCTTCGGAGCCGCCTCGCCGGTCCCCCCTGATCCCAGGGGGGACGAAAGACCAGGG
>Ga0315537_1000104_pt1 | contig 53959 bp, 45 predicted proteins | sample SalMarSW160270MG_FD_203091 | JGI IMG/M metagenome (GOLD analysis project Ga0315537, IMG submission 203091) | Salt marsh sediment microbial communities from the Plum Island Ecosystem LTER, Massachusetts, United States - Salt Marsh Sediment SW1602-70 ... | reverse complement strand
TTAACCTATTCTGCTCTTTCTTGGTCAATGTCACCCTCTCTTTCATGGTGACATTTTCGCTTAACACTTAAGGGTGACAAAATCGTAAAACATCAACAACACGCACCAGAAATGCTTGACAGCGCAGGAGGGAATATAATAATCTGGGACGTAATGACGTAATACTGTAAGCTAGAGATTCCCAGGAAAATAAACTCTCACAAAAGGTGAACCCTTCATACGCGCGAAAGGTGTTTCATTTTTCGGATGAAGTATAATTGGAGATGGCAATGAAAAATAGAAAAATCCTCTTACCAGTCCTAGTCTCTATCACTCTGGCCTTGGGCCTTATTCTTCCTGCATCGGTAATGGCAGCTTCAGCAGCCGTGTCTGTGTCAGATGGCCATTCTATTAATCATTTGACGATAGATGGCTCGAGGTTTGCTTCGGCAATGGCTCTGAATGCGCCTGAAGAGCAGGTAACGCCCATGGTCGCCGCAGGCGGCTATCACAGGGTGGGGCTTAAGGACGACGGCACTGTGGTCGCTGTGGGAGATAACACCTATGGGCAGTGCAATGTCGGCAACTGGACGGACATCAGCCAAGTCGCCGCCGGTGCCGCTCACACGGTGGGGCTTAAGGACGACGGCACCGCGGTCGCCGTGGGAGAGAACGGCTCCGAGCAGTGCAATGTCGGTGGCTGGACGGACATCGTCCAGGTCGCCGCCGGTGCCGCTCAGACGGTGGGGCTTAAGGACGACGGCACTGTGGTCGCTGTGGGAGATAACACCTATGGGCAGTGCAATGTCGGCAACTGGACGGACATCAGCCAAGTCGCCACCGGTGCTGCTCACACGGTGGGGCTTAAGGACGACGGCACCGCGGTCGCCGTGGGAGAGAACGGCTCCGAGCAGTGCAATGTCGGTGGCTGGACGGATATCGTCCAGGTTGCTGCAGGCTACCTGTACACGGTGGGACTTAAGGACGACGGCACTGTGGTCGCCGTGGGAGATAACACCTATGGGCAGTGCAATGTCGGCAACTGGACGGACATCACCCAAGTCGCCGCAGGCGCCGCCCACACGGTGGGGCCTAGGTCCGACGGCACCGTGGTGGCAGCGGGATACGACGACTTCGAGCAGTGCAATGTCGGTGGCTGGACGGACATCGTCCAGGTTGCCGCAGGCTACCTGTGCACGATGGGGCTTAAGTCCGACGGCACCGTGGTCGCCGTGGGAGAGAACACCTATGGGCAGTGCAATGTCGGCAACTGGATGAACATCATCCGGCTGGCCGCAGGCGTCGCTCACACGGTGGGGCTTAAGTCGGATGGCACCGTGGTGGCCGTGGGAGAGAACGCCTCCGGGCAGTGCAATGTCGGCAACTGGACAGACGTCATCCGTGTCGCCGCAGGCGGCTATCACACGGTGGGGCTTAAGTTGGACGGCACCGTGGTCGCCGTGGGAGAGAACGACTCGGAGCAGTGCAATGTCGGCAACTGGACGGACATCATTGAGGTCGCTGCAGGCTACCTGTACACGGTGGGGCTTAAGTCCGACCGCACCGTGATCGCCGTGGGAGATAACACCTATGATCAATGCAATGTCGGCAACTGGACGGACATCACCCAGGTCGCCGCAGGCGTCGCTCATACAGTGGGGCTTAAGTCCGACGGCACCGTGGTCGCCGTGGGAGATAACACCTATGATCAGTGCAACGTCGGCAACTGGACGGACATCACCCAGGTCACCGCAGGCAGCTATCACACGGTAGGGCTTAAGTTGGATGGCACCGTGGTCGCCGTGGGAGATAATAGCTATGCGCAGTGCAATGCCGTAGCTTGGACGGATATCGTCCAGGTCGCTGCAGGCCGGCGGCACACAGTGGGGCTTAAGGACGACGACACCGTGGTCGCCGTCGGAGATAACTTCGTGGGGCAGTGCAATGTGGGCAACTGGACGCACATCATCCAGGTCGCCGCAGGCGTCGCTCACACGGTGGGGCTTGAAGTCGACGGCACCGTGGTCGCCGCAGGCCTTGAGATCGAGCTTGCTAAATGGAATCTGGGGATTATCCAGAAGGAGCCATCAATCAAGTGGCTGCTAATTGGCGCGCTTATAGCAGCGGTGGTAATAGCGGGACTGGTGATTTTCTTCGTGCGTAGACCAAAGAAGAAGACTGCTTGAACCGAACGACGCCGAATTGAGCTTCCCCTCATACCCCACCTTTATGGGCAAAGGTACCGTTATATTATCATTACGAGCTCCGACCTGTCGGGGCGTGGCAATCTATCAAAGGGTGCAAGACCCTCATCTATGTTATTGCGTGTAATCCCGTAAAAAAGCGCAACTCAGTAGCGTCTAGGCTGACGTGTAGGCTTCACATTGCCCCGGTAGTCGGGAGCGGTGATGTTGAAAACCAGGCTTATCCTGGGATCCACCATTCGTGAACTGATTCGTGTTTCAATCTCATCCAAAGAAAGACAGGTAGTGACCACCATGGGCAACCGGGCGTTGTACCTGTAGTTTATCAATTGATATAGCTTCTCCTGAGCCCAGGGAGTGGCTGACTGCTCCCCGAAGTCATCGAGTATCAGCAATGGCGTTTCCTTAAGCTTTTCAGAGAATTCGTCATACGATATTTTACTGTCCGGACTGAATGTAGAGCGTAAATGATCAAGAAGGTCGGGGACAACTACAAAGAAGGCTGGCTTCCCTTGCGCCAGTCGGTGATTGGCGATAGCTGCCGCCAAGTGAGTCTTCCCACACCCATTGAGACCATGGAATATCAACCAGCCTTCAGGCGAGCGAGCGAATTCTACTGCCAAATTGTAGGCTTGGCGCAAATTCTGCCGCTGTTCTTGGGGAAGTTCCAATCTCTTGTGGTCAAAGTTATCAAAAGTCATATTTCGTAGTAGCTCTAACTCTAGGCCACCATGGGATTCCAGGGGCGATTTTTGCTCAATCGTCCATACCTTGCAGAATTCACTATCAGCAAGATGACCGCGTAAGCGTTCATCCATTCTCTCCAGCGCTACATCGGTGGTGATTACCGTAGCCAGTCTTGTATTGAAGCGATGATGAAGGAGTTGCTCCAGCTTTTCTTTAGCCCAGGGAGTAGCACTTCCCAGAGCAAGGTCATCAAGCACCAATAAGAGCACATTCTTTACTTGCTCAAACAGCTCGTCATAAGTGGTGTCGCTGGTGGGGCTGAAAGCAGAGCGGAGGTGGTCCAGGAGGTCGGCCGCACCGATATAAAATACAGGCTCCCCTAAGCTGATACGATGATTGGCGATAGCACAAGCCAAGTGTGTTTTACCGGAGCCACTGGGACCTAAGAGTACCAGCCACCCCCGGGGATTATCGGCAAAGGCTTTGGCAGCCTGGTAGACCTGAACAAAGCGCTCCTGGGAAATGGCATTCGCCGCCTTCCCTTTAGGAGATAAATTGTCAAAGGTAAGCTGCGACAGAGACCCCAAATTACTGTATTTCTCAAGATATTCCGTCTTCTTCTTTCTCAGTTGCCCTTTACTGCATCGGCACGGGACCACACGGCTGAAATCAGCTTTCCCTGAATCTAGAGCAGGATGCACAAAGCCCGCCCCTTTGCAGACAGGGCAGATTTCGCCCGCGTTTTCTTCTTCGGAGGAAAGCGGGGCGTTACCTTTGGACGAGGTGTCCGTATTTGCCCTTGATATATTTGTCTGGGTCATCCTTTTTAATGTCTCTCTTATACTCTCCACTGTCCTTACCTTCGCTAGCCCATCTTTCCAGGATGCGAGCGATATATTTCCAACTGCGTTTATTCAGCGTAACTGCTTCTTTAAAAGCTTCTTCAATCCACTGGGGTGGATAAAGCTTCCCGGCTTCCTTAAGTTCTTCAGCAATCATGGGCGTTATGATGCCGATATTCTGCTCGTAAAGGGCAAAGGTGTTGACAGCCGGCGATTGACCGCTATCAACGGTCAGAGAGTAAACATCCTCGAGTACTCCATTCATATTTGAGGTCGAGCGTGATAGAGCACCGTGCTCTACAGCCGAGTCCAAAGCCTGGCGAAGTGTCTCCTCGCTTAAGTCGGGCAACAGCCGAGAGGTTTCAGTTTTCAGTTCACTGTAGGTAACCGAGCACTCGGAGTGGCTGGTGCTGGGTTGTTGTTTTCGCAGGATAGTATGAGCCACATATAACACTACTTTAAGTTCAGACAGGTCCTGAATCTCAGGTAACGTCTGGGTAAAGAAAGACTCAGGCAATGAAACAAACCCTGTTTCTCTTTGAGAGCTTGATAATTGTCGGTCAGTCATTTTCTTATCCGTAACTTACTACAGATGAATTCTATTTTATTAAACAGGTCCCCGCGAAAATCACGAGATCTTCGTGGGGTGGTTTAAGAGGCAGAAATCAACTCAGGTTCTACGTTATCAAATTTGACAACCCTTTCCAGGAAGCGCAGCTTTCTTTGTCCCAAAGGACCGTTGCGGTGTTTGGCTATGATAATATCGGCGATGCCACGGGGATAAGGTTCCGTTTCAATATCATGCACCTTACTCCAATCTTCAGGAGAATAATTCAGATCTTCCCGGTGAATGAAAATGACCACGTCAGCATCCTGCTCAATGCTGCCAGATTCGCGCAGGTCAGAAAGCTGAGGTATATGGGAGGGACGCCCTTCGATGGCCCGACTTAGTTGCGATAGGGCTAAGACAGGCACATTCAGTTCTCGGGCTAGGGTTTTTAGGGCACGAGTTATGTTACTGAGCTCTTGGACTCGGGTTTCATTTTTGCCATCGGCCTGTATCAGTTGCAGATAGTCGATGATAATCAGGTCGATGCCGCGTTCGAAGTGAAGTCGCCGCGCATTGCTCCTGATATCTGCCACCCGAAGCTTAGGTGAATCATCAACATAGATCGGCGCCTCGGATAAGACGCCGCTGGCTTCCATGATTTTTATCTCATCCCGTTCACTAAAGCGTCCAAGACGAACCTTTCCAGAATCTACCCCGGATTCGCTGGCTAGAAGCCTCTGTACTACTGCATCTCGAGACATCTCCAAACTAAACAATGCAATACAAGCCTTCTGGTTGATAGCGGTGTTCCTAGCGATATTTAGGGCTAAACTGGTCTTACCCAGACTAGTCTTGGCGGCTAAAACGATTAAGTCAGTCCTCTGTAATCCTCCTAAAAAATCATCTAAGGCAGTAAAACCAGTTAGAATATGAGGTATTTCCCCTGTCCTAAGCGTAGTAGATGGCCCAGCTTTGTCAAAATATTGACCGAGAACCTCGCGAATCGGAACAAGGCCTCGAAGTCCCTGCCTAGCTCGCACTTTGAACAGGATATCTTCAGCGTCGTTGAGGCTAGCCTCAACATCTGGGCTGGCTTCGTAGCCCAAGGCCTCAATCTGCCCGGCAGCGGCGATTAATCGCCGCATTACTGCTGTATTGGATACTATCTGGGCATAATATTCAACGTGGAGGGATGTGGGTACATTACTTATTAAATGGCTTAAGAAGGCAGCACCACCAATTTGCTCCAGCTTATCCTGACGCATTAGCTCATGAGCTACTGTAATCTGGTTTATGACTTCATTAGGACGTTGATAAAGAGAGAAACAAGCTTGATAAATCGCCCGATTCGTTTCTGAAAAGAAATCCTCGGGCTTCAGAGAAGCAGCAATTTTCAATATGGCATCGGGATCAATAAGCAGAGATCCAATTACTGCCTCTTCCGCTTCGATATCATGAGGTGGTAGTTTTTCGTCTGCCATGCCTAATCTTTCTTCTCCTCTTTCGCTTCCGGTGCTTCTTCTGCTTTCGCCTTCCTCTTCTTCTTCTCCTCTGGCTTCTGCTCTGCCTCTATCTCCTTCTTTTCTTCTTCCTCGATAACCACCGTAATTTTCGGCCTAATGTCGCTGGCTAACTTAACGGCTATCTCATAGCTTCCCGCTTGGCGGAAAGGTTTCTCTAGGTCTATCTTCTTTTTGTCGACAACAGAACCTATGGTCCGACTTAGTTCTTCAGCGACGTCGGCAGCGGTAATAGAGCCAAATAATCGTTCTCCCGCACCAACGCGAGCCTTGAAACGAATTTCCTTTCCCTCAATTTGTTGGGCCAGTTCAACCAGCTTCTCTCGGTCGATACTTTCCTCAAGCTTCTCCTTCTCCAGTCTGGATTCCACTTGCTTCATGACTGTGAGAGTGGCTACCAAAGCTAACCCCCGAGGCAAAAGGAAATTCTTGGCATAACCTTTGCTCACCTCCTTCATCTCTCCAGCCCTTCCCTTTCCAGGGACGTCTTCTAACAAAATAACTTTCATAAAACTCCTCACTTCGCTCAGAATGACAAAAATCTCGCTGCTGATATGGCAGCAGCAGCGCCATCTCCAGCGGCAGTTATCGCCTGCCTGGCTGAATTATGACGAACATCTCCAGCAGCAAATATTCCCGGGATCTTCGTTTCCATGAGCTCATTGGTGATTATATAGCCTTCTTCGTCCAAAGGTAGCAATCCCCGCCATTGAGTACTACTGGGCTTTGAGCCGATAGCCACAAAAATACCTGCCAACTCTAATATCGATATTTTAGCATTTTTCGTGTTTTTCAGCGTGAGTTGTTTAACTACCGCATCGCCTTCAATCTGGGTTACTACAGTATCCCAAATAAATTCTATCTTGGGTTCGGCCGTGGCTCTTTCCCCAAATATCTTGCTGGCTCGAAGCTGGCTGCGACGGTGGATGACCTTGACTGAGGAGGCAAATTTGCTGAGGTAGAGAGCCTCGGTGACTGCGCTGTCGCCGCCACCTATAACAGCCACTGTTTTACCTTTGAACAAAGGGCCATCACAGGTGGCACAATAGGAGACTCCCTTGCCTACATATTTGTCTTCCCCGGGCACCTCTAGTTTGCGAAATTGCGCGCCAGAAGCGATGATTATTGACTCAGCTATAAAATCGCCTTCGCTGGTGTTGATCGAGTTATGCTTCTGGCCGGGCGCGACTTTGGTAACCTCGGCAAGTAAGGTCTCCAATCCATAACTAGTGGCTTGCTCATGGATAAGTTGTCCTAACTCAATACCTGAGATACCCTTGGGAAAGCCGGGGTAATTCTCCACTCGCTCAGCATTAGTTATTTGCCCGCCAATGATGCCTTTCTCGATAAGCAAGGCGTCAAACCTGGAGCGGGCACAATATAGCCCGGCGGTGAGTCCCGCGGGCCCACCACCGATGATAACTACTTGGTAGTTTTTGTCCACAGCTTGAAACTTCAACTTTTAGCTATGTTCTCAGAATTCACAGCGTCCACCCGCCTTGCCGAAATTTTGCCCTCCAAGAGATTTGAGCATTCTCACATAGAAGACATGATTCACACTAATTATACCATCGTTTCCCGTGTCTTATTGGCAATGCCCACTCTAACCACGGCGGAATTCTTGTTTGATTTTGTCGAGCATTCCTGGCTGAAGGATATCAGCTACAGTCATTGCCATCGCTTTGGCTGCATCCAGTAAGCCGCCGTGTCCTGCTTCAGATACGGTGGCGGCGGCAAACTCAGGCGTATGTAGCAATACTTCGCGGGGAGCAATAGCTATTGTAGGATGTATGCTGGGCACCACTTGACTGACATTTCCCATGTCGGTGCTGCCCAAGCCAGAACGAGGGTCGAAGTCTTCCACGCCGCGTCCCAACGATTGTAGATTTTGCTTGAATAGTCCGGCTAGAGTCATATTGTTCTTCATCGGAGCATAAGTCCTGTCTCTCCATCTGTATTCGAGCCTTGCCCCACTAGCCACAGACGCTCCTGTGAAACAGTTCAAAATCCTATCCTTCAATTCAGCAAGATAATCATCATCCAGAGCACGTACTAGAAATGTCGCCGCGCTGTGAGCAGGCACTATGTTGGGCGCCTCGCCTCCGTCAGTGATTATGCCATGAATGCGTGCGTCCCCCCTTATGTGCTGGCGTAGCGAATTTATCGAGGTGAAAGCCAAAACCATAGCGTCAAGGGCGTTTATGCCTTTGTGAGGTTGACCAGCAGCATGGGCTGGCCGACCGAAGAACTCGACTTCCAGGGAGCTAGCGGCAAGCGCCTCTTCGGTTGGCATGTTCCTTGTGTCGGGATGTACGATCATAGCCACATCTATTTCTTTGAATGCTCCTGCTTTCACCATATCTATCTTGCCACCGAAGTTTTCCTCTGCGGGCGTACCCAGAACTACAACGCTACCTCCTAACTGGTCAATGATATGTTTGCTAGCAACGCCGGCACCAACTGCTGAAGTGCCAATGATATTGTGTCCACAGCCATGTCCTATTTTGGGCAAAGCATCATATTCGGCAAGCAGGGCGATTCTTGGGCTCTCTTGACCGTATGTCGCTCGAAAGGCTGTGGGCAGTCCGGCAATGCCTCGTTCGACGTGAAATCCATTGTGTTCGAGATAGCTAGCCAGCCAAGCCGACGCCTTCTCTTCTTTGAAGCCCAACTCAGGGTTATCATGCATATTCAGGCTCAACTGGATAAGCTGCTGCCTCTGTGATTCGACACTATCTTCTGCCTTCAGCTTCAGTTCCTCTACGTCCATGTTGTTTGTCAATTCCTCCTGTCATTCTAACCCTTAGCCTTGCGTCTATTGTCATTCTGGGCGAAGTGAAAAATCTGAGTCTTGCTCAAAGTGATAGAATAAGGATTTCTATTTCTAATACTTGAACCTCTTATGAAGAGCTATTATACTTTGTGCTTGGTCTAAATTTCCAGGCTATGGCAGATGAAAAGGGAACCCTTGAAAGCTTTGGTAAACGTAGCTTCATTGTTGAAAGAGCCCGTCGGCTCCAGCCAAAGCTATGATATAAAGGAGGTACTTGGTGATGAAATCGAAGGGTCCATTGAAGGAACGGCAAAGATGATTCGTACCACTCGGGGAGTTTTGGTTCAGTGTGAATTAAGTGCTGAAGTAAAACTCATATGTAGTCGCTGTCTCGAAGCATTTTTATGCCCGATAAGTTTCACTGCGGAAGATGAATTTGTTCCGGTAGCTGATGTGTCTGGTGATTTGGCACTCTCTTCACCGGAACAATCGGAGGAATTCACTATTGATGATAGAAATATAGTTGACCTGGGCGAGCTAATACGGCAATATGTACTGTTAAATTTGCCCATGAAACCGCTATGTCTACCTAACTGCCCGGGAACAAAGGAGGGAAATTCAAATGCCACCACTGCCTAAGAAAAAGACTCCCAAATCGCGCCAGGGGAAACGGCGCAGCCACCTTAGACTAACTCCGCCGGCCTTGGATGTATGTTCACATTGTCACAGTCCCAAGTTGCCTCACCATGTTTGCCCTACCTGTGGCTGGTACAACGATAGAGAAGTAGTTGAAGTCAAGCCGGCCAAGAAATAGTCCGCATGGCTGAATTAGCCAAGGTAGCTTATGTTTTCCCAGGGCAGGGCTCCCAAAGCACTGGTATGGGGTTGGACCTGTATAACAGTTACACTTCAGCCAGGGAAGTCTTTGATGAAGCTGATGCTTCTCTAGGCTTTTCTCTCTCCCGTTTATGCTTTGAAGGTCCAGAGGAGGAATTGACAAAGACACACAATGTTCAGCCGGCGATACTGGTCGTCAGCATTGCCTGCCTCAAGGCGCTTGAAAATGCAGCCATAGTTGACCTTCCCTTTCCTGCTTTTGTGGCCGGACATAGTCTGGGTGAATATACTGCTCTGGTGGCTGCTGATGCGCTGGGCTTGGCTGATGCCGTTTTGCTGGTCAGGGAAAGAGGGAGACTAATGTATGAGGCTGGGCTCAAAAATCCCGGGAGCATGCTAGCTGTAATCGGACTTGATGAAGAAACGGTTAAAGATGTATGCCTTCAAACTGGAACTGAAATCTCCAATATAAACTGTCCTGGGCAGATTGTGATTAGCGGTGCTACACAAGCTCTGGCTGAAGCTAATAGATTAGCCAAGACGAGAGGTGCTCGTGCCATTATTCCTTTAAAGGTCAGCGGGGCTTTCCATTCCGCCTTGATGGAGCCAGTCATAGCTGAATTCAGTAAAATCGTCTCGAACGTTCGGTTTCGATCACCAAACATTCCTGTAATATCCAATGTGACAGCTCGGCCGCTGATCGACGTCGATTCGATAAAGAAAGAATTAGTAAAGCAGCTTCGCAATTGCATCCAATGGCAAAGATCGGTGGAATATATGATGCACAATGGAGTCGCTATTTTTTATGAGATAGGTCCCGGGAGAGTCCTTAGCGGTCTAGTCAGGCGAATCAATTCGGAACTCCGGCTCTTCAACATGTCAGGGATTGAGGACATAGCACAGCTAGCAGGTGAATAGGGTGCAACTAACTAGTACCCTGTGAGGAGTTGGTCTCTCTCTATCTGCCGGAAAACTCGAGGATTCTTAATGGTGAGTAGATAGTGGCTGGCATCCGACGAAAGGCAAGAATCGCTGCTCTTCAGGGGCTTTATGAACTTGATTGCACGAGGCATAAAGCAGAAGAAATCTCAGCTCGCTTAACAGCCCGGGAAACACTGACTCAAGAAGCTCTTGACTTCAGCGAAGAACTTGTGAAGGGGGTGCTGCAGCACAAATCTGAGCTTGATGCCCTTATCAAAAAATTTGCCTCAGCCTTTCCTATAGAACAGATGCCTATCATTGATAGGAATATCTTGCGCCTGGCTATTTTCGAAATTTTATTTAGTGAGGGAACTCCGCTCAAGGTAGCCATAAATGAGGCTATAGAGTTGGCCAAAGATTTCGGAAGCGATTCTTCCCCCCGATTAATCAATGGAATATTAGGCTCAATAACAACTAAACGTGGTGTAGAATAACAAAGCCCCCCAGAGACGTGTATGCCTTGTCTGCTCTGCCGTAACCTCGTAGTCGGGGCCACACACAAATTCTATTGAAAACATAGCCCATGTAGTGTAAAATTACTATACAATTCTATTTCCCATCGCTGAGTAACAGGTCTGAGAAAAGAGATAAACGTAGCTCCCGCATGGATGAGAAAACAGGCTCTAATTCGGCCAGAGAGACTACGGGTAATGCTCTGATACCAAAGAGCGCTCGAAAGCACTGGGCAGATAGAGTAGCCATAAACGTTATTAGCAGATTGCCTGGGAATCAAGTGCCGAGAGGTGTGCGGAGTCCTCATTTCTGGATAATCGTAGCCCTAATGGCAGTTCTGGTGCTCGTTTACTACGCGGGGCAGACTTCCCTAGCCCATTTGGGAAGCTTTTTCACTGATGCTTTTCCTCACGATCTACATCGAAGCTTATTTCTGCTACCCATAATCTACGCTGCTCTGACTTTCAGGGTCCGGGGTGCCCTGGTTACCTCTTTCGTTTTTCTGTGCGTTGTGTTGCCACGTACCCTTTACTCTCCATACGCTGACCCGCTGGGCAGGCCGCTTATCTTTGTCCTGTTCACAGCTCTCCTTGGGGTGTTAACTGCGGTGCTTATGGATAGAATTGACGAAGAAAGAGAAATGGTTCGGCGTTTAAAGGAAAGCCGGGAACAACTGGTCCATGCTGAGAAACTTGCATCTCTGGGTCAGCTGTCTGCCTCCATCGCCCACGAAATCAATAATCCTCTGGCTGGAGTCCTCACGTACACGAAATTGCTGGCGAGGAAGATATCTGGCGACACCCTTGAGAAAGGAGTTGCTCTGGATTATCTTGCGAAGATGGAATCAGAGGTGAGCCGTTGCTCGAGGATAATACGAAACCTTCTCGATTTTTCCCGGCAAACGGAGCCGATGTTGAGGCTCGTGGATGTTAATCAGGTTATAGAGCAGGTCCTGGCCATGGTAGGCCATCAGGCGCAACTCCAAAACGTTGATGTGGTGAGAGAGCTTAGCCCTTCCTTGCCCAAAGTCATGGCTGATTCCGACAAGCTTCAGCAAGTATTCACGAATCTCACGCTGAATGCTATCCAGGCCATGTCTGGAGGGGGTAGGCTGACACTGCGTACGTCGGTGGCGAACGGCCAGGTTAGGATTGATGTCGAGGATACTGGTTGTGGTATTTCCAAAGAGAACTTGTCCAAGCTTTTCACCCCTTTCTTCACCACCAAGGAAAAAGGCAGCGGTGTGGGCTTGGGGTTAGCTGTAGTTCGTGGGATTATTGAACGCCACAAAGGAGAGATTAAGGTACAAAGTGAAGTGGGGCAGGGAACTACCTTCAGCGTCTACCTGGGCGTCCATGACGATGAAAAGAGTCAAAAACACTAGTGATTGATGGCGGGATAGGAGTATGATCTTTTTAGGCACTCCAAGCAATCACGAGTGAACTTTGCCAGCCAGCACAGTGGCTTGACGAATTAGAGAGGATGTGCTGTAATTGTGATAACAAACTTAAGTGCTGGACAGAAAGCTGGCATATAGGAAATGCAGAGTTTGTAAACAAATAAATGTGGATGTCGCCTAGTTTGGTTGATGGCACTTGTCTTGGGAGCAAGCATAACGGTAGTCCGAATCCACCCGTCCCGACCAATATGAAGGCATGACATAGATAGAACGTTGGGTTCGAGCCTCTTCACTTCCACGAAAGGAGCAAAATGGCTAAGAAAAGAATCTTGATAGTGGATGACGCGGAACTGTTAAGAGACGGACTTCGTGAGTGGCTTATTGCTGATGGGTTTGATGTAGAGGCGGTAAGTACTGGCAAAGAAGCCATCGACAAAGTCAACAGTAGCAAGTTTGACGTAGCTATTCTCGATTTGAAATTACCAGACATTGACGGGTTACAGCTTTATGAGTATATCAAGCGAATAGATCCGAAAATTGGCGGAATAATGATTACTGGCTATCCGTCACTAGAAACAGAGGAGAAGGCAAAGAAACTAGGGCTTGCCGATTTTTTGCCTAAGCCATTTGATCTAGATAGTTTGGAGAAAGTAATTGATCATGTTATAGCCGAGGCAGATAGGAATCACAGTTGGGAAGCATTACAGTTAGTGTCGTTTAGATTGTGTGATCGCAGTTATCAATGTAAAACTTGCCCGTTCTTCCAAAGTATTCAAGACAGGTTGTTGCATCAGATTTCAGTTGCCATGGCAGATTCTGATGTTGCTAGGTATATGCAACTGCCTGGCCACGAAAGGTTGTGTCGCTTTGCTGCAGCGAAATTTGCTCCCAAGAAATAATAAAAGTGGGAATTTGGCCTGGCAAATCACTGAATGAGTCTTAGAGAAGAGGTGTCGTCTGATGGTGAGGAGATCTGTTTCTCAAGCAGGTAATATCGGTGCGAATTCGTTCGGCTCCGTGGCTGATCTGCTTTTTCATATACCTCCTTTCTAGATTTTTGTTGGGATGACGGGGTCTTTTTGTTTCCTCGAGACACCCCAAATGAAGATTGACGTAATTGGCAAGATTCTATGTTACGTAGCGTCCCTTTTTCAAGGCAGTTTTCGAGAAGCAGATCACTAACCTTCAACCTTGCTTTTTCTGGCGAAGTTTGTTATACTTCCCAGCCGTGCTAAATCTACATCACGGAAAAGACAGGGTGGCTGCGATGATTTTGTACGGCCACCCTTTTTCATAGCCAATTCTAAAGAGTCGAGGTAAGTATTATGGAAGTGCTAAGCCCTTACAAAGAAGCTACAGATGTCATACTTGAGGCCGGTGGCGAACCTCTCAAATTGTGTTACCAGTGTGGTCTTTGCACCGGTATTTGTCCCTGGAATTTGGTCCGGAGTTTTCTCGTTCGCCGCATCATGCATGAAGCTCAGCTTGGGGCCGTTGATTTTGGAAATGAGGACGTTTGGACTTGTGTCACTTGTCGAGCTTGCGTTCAACGCTGCCCGCGGGGCGTCGAGATAATAGATGTTATGAGGGCTATACGCCGAGCCGTAGCCAGCATGGGTATCGGCGTTGTCCCCGATGCCCTGAGAATCTCGGCGAAGAACATCGCTGGCGTAGGTAATCCACTTGGTGAACCACCGGAGAAGCGAAATGACTGGGCTAAGGATCTTAAGGTGAAAGATTTTGCTTCGGGCACCGAAATACTCTACTTCCCGTGCTGTGTCCCTTCATACGACCCTGACGTAAAAACAGTAGCTCGATCTGTTGCCACGATCTTCAATAAGCTTAAGATTGATTATGGCATTATAGGCACTGAAGCAAAATGCTGCGGCGAGTCAATTAGAAAAGCCGGGCACGAAGATACGTTTCAAAGTCTGGCCCAAAACAACATCAATCTCTTCACCAGTAATGGCGTCAAAACCGTGGTAGTTTCCTCACCCCACTGCTACCACACTTTTAAGAATGAGTATCCCGAGCTTGGAGGCAAGTTCGAGGTAATTCATATCACTCAGTATCTAGCTTCACTTATCGACGAAGGGAAGTTGAAGCTCTCTAAGAAGGTAAACAAGAAGGTAATCTATTCTGACCCCTGCTATTTGGGCAGACATAACAATATCTACGATGAGCCCAGGAAAGTTCTAGAGAGTATTCCGGGCCTGGAGCTAATGGAGTTTCCTGATGCTCGCGAGAATGGCCTTTGTTGTGGAGGTGGCGGTGGTAGAATCTGGATGGATACCCCGAAAGGGGAAAGATTCTCTGACATAAGGGTAGAACAGGCAGCCGGGAAAGGCGCCGACATCATTGCAATAGCTTGCCCTTACTGCTTCCTCAACTACAGGGACAGCGTGCTTTCCATGGGCAAGGCAGAGACCATGCAGGTTAAAGACATCGCTGAACTCGTTGCTGAAGCAATAGGATAATGGAGTAGTGAAATGGAAGAGATAAGGATTGGCGTTTACATCTGCCACTGCGGCCTGAACATCGCTGGCACAGTGAATGTAGAAGAGGTAGCTAAATATGCTGCGACTCTACCTAATGTGGCAATCTCTCGACACTATAGGTACATGTGTTCTGACCCCGGACAGGATCTCATCAAGAATGACATCAAGGAGTTGAGACTCAATCGAGTTGTGGTTGCCTCTTGCTCCCCAAGGATGCATGAACTTACGTTCCGCAAAGCCGTTGAGGCCGGCGGGCTGAATCCTTATCTATATGAGCATGCCAATATCAGGGAGCATTGTTCTTGGGTTCACGATGACAAAAGACTGGCTACTAACAAGGCAAAGGACTTAGTAAGGGCAGCCGTAAAGAGAGTTTATTACCATGAACCTCTTGTCATTAAGGAAGCGCCACTCAATCCCAACGTGTTGATTGTTGGCGGCGGTATCGCAGGAATGCAGGCGGCACTGGACATTGCCAATGGGCAGAACAAGGTGTACATGGTGGAAAGGGAGCCCAGCATTGGCGGCCATATGATACAACTTGACAGAACGTTTCCTACCCTGGACTGTTCTGAGTGTATTCTCACCCCTAAGATGTCTGACGTGGGACATCATCCCTTTATAGAGCTCTTATCTTTGAGCGAAGTGGAGGAGGTTTCGGGCTCTATAGGCAATTTTAAGGTTAAGGTAAGGAAGAAAGCACGTTATGTAGATGAGAGCAAGTGTGTCGGGTGCGGAATTTGTGAGGAAAAGTGTCCTCGCAGTACAGATAGCGAATTTGAGATGGGCTTGGCCAAGAGAGGGATGGCTTATATTCCATTTGCTCAGGCCATTCCGCATATTGCCACGATTGATAAGAGAGAAGAAAGGCCGTGCAAAGCGGCCTGTAAAGCAGCTTGCCCAATTCACATGAATGTTCTGGGCTATGTATCCCTGATTAAGGAAGGCAGATTTGAGGACGCGTACGAGGTTATAAGAAGAACCAACCCTCTCCCTGCCATCTGTGGCAGGGTTTGTTATGCCCCTTGTGAACAGGCCTGTAACCGAGGGCAACTTGATGATCCCATAGCGACTAGAGAACTGAAACGCTTTGCAGCCGACTATGAAATGAACGCTGGTAGGGCTAAGGCCACACCGGTGGAAAGAACCAAAGAAGAAAAGGTAGCTATCATTGGCTCCGGTCCAGCAGGTCTATCCTGTGCTCACGACCTGGTCAGGCAGGGGTACCCGGTTACGATATTCGAATCTGCCCCTGAGGCCGGAGGTCTATTACGCTACGGCATTCCTGAATACCGATTACCCAAGAAGGTGCTCGCTGCCGATATAGACTATATACAAGCTCTGGGCGTAGAGATTAAGACCAACAACCCCGTGAGCAAACTCGCTGAAATCTTCAATCAAGGATATAAAGCCATATTCTTGGGGGCAGGTGCCTGGGTTAGTCAAAAAATGGGTGTTCCCGGCGAGGATAGCCCGGGAGTATTCTCCGTTCTTGATTTCCTGAAGCAGGTCAATTCTGGAGTCAACGTCAGGTTGGGACCGAAGGTAGCAGTCATCGGTGGTGGCAACGCGGCTGCTGATGCTGCTCGCGTTGCCCGACGCCTCGGTGTTAAGGAAGTAACTGTTGTCTACCGTCGTACCCGTGCCGAGATGCCGGCTCTCCCCAGCGAAGTTGAACAGATGGAACAAGAGGGGGTCAAGATTCAGTTCCTGGCAGTACCGATCGAAGTGCTGTCCAAAGACAATCGAGTCACCGGAATAAAATGTGCTCGTATGGAGATGGGTTCGGCTGATGCCAGTGGGCGCCGGCGCGCCGTGCTCGTCGAAGGTTCGGAATTCACAATAGATGTAGACAATGTGATTATGGCTATCGGGCAAGGCGTAGATAAGAGCGTGCTCCCTGAGGGACTAGCGTTTACTGACTGGGGCACCCTTGCTGTTGACCCGGTTACTTTGCAAACTAATATTGATGGTGTATTTGCTGGAGGAGATGTGGTGTCTGGTCCGGCTGACGTCATCCTTGCCATAGCTTCCGGCAAGAAGGCGGCTTGTTCGATACAGGCGTACCTGAGGGGAGAAGAACCAAGTTTCGAGGAAAGTGGAAACGTCCAGAAGCTCAGTGAAGAGGAAATTGCCAAACTGAAGAAGCGTGTTGGCTCTAGTAACAGGGTAGAACGCAGCAAACCGGAGCTGGAAAAGCGCGTCAGTGACTTCAAAGAAGTCGAGCAGGCCTACTCCCCCGAGGAGGCTCAGCAGGAAGCCGGGCGCTGCCTGGCCTCGTCAATAGAGGGATGTTTTGAATGTGGTGAGTGTAAGAAAGCATGTGAGGCCGATGCCATAGATTTCAGCCAGACCGATCAAATTGTTGAGCTAGAAGTGGGCGTAATTATAGTGGCAACAGGGTATGATCAATTTGACCCTTCCGTGATACCTCAATACGGCTACAGGAAATACGACAATGTGTTGACTGGTCTTGAATTTGAGAGAATAACCTGTGCTGCGGGACCAACGGAAGGCAAGATTCTGTTGAAGGATGGTCGTGAGCCGGAAAGCGTTGCTATTGTACACTGTGTCGGCAGTCGGGACCAGAACTATCATGAGTATTGCTCCAGGGTATGCTGCATGTATGGGCTGAAATACGCTCATTTGATAAAAGAATTCACTAAAGCTGATGTATATGAGTTTTATATTGACATGCGCTGCTTTGGAGAAGGCTATGAGGAATTCTATAAACGCTGTTCCGAGGAGGGGGTCAATTTCATACGGGGGAAGGTGGCCAAGATTACGGACGAAGCCCTGACCGATGAGGAAAAAGGCAAGCTGGTTGTAGTTAGTGAAGACACACTTCTAGGTAAGCTGGTACGTGTCCCGGTGGACATGGTTATACTGTGCTCTGCTCTGGAAGCGCGCTCTGATGCGGATAATGTCGCCAGGCTCTTTGTTCTTAATCGTAGGGCAGATGGCTTCTTGCTGGAGAGACATGTCAAGCTGGACCCTGTGGCTACTCCAACAGACGGCGTTTTCATCGCTGGCTGCTGTGAAGGTCCGAGGGATATTCCTGATACCGTAGCGCAAGCCGAGGCAACGGCAGCCAAAGCCCTGTCACTGATAAGCAAGGGCACAGTAACGCTCGAAGCTGCTGTATCAACTGTCGATGAGACTATTTGCCAGGGCTGCGGACGCTGCGAGGAAGTTTGCACTTTTCATGCTCCTAAGGTTACTGCCAAGAACGGGACTCTGGTTTCTACCATAAATGAAACTCTCTGTAAGGGTTGTGGGGCCTGCGCTGTCGTGTGCCCGACAGGCGCAATATCAATAAAACACTTCACCCAGGATGAGATATTGGCTCAAGTTGCTGCTTTGACGGAGGTGTCCTGATGGCTGAATTTGAACCTCAAATTCTTGCTTTCTGCTGCAATTGGTGCACTTACGCTGCCGCCGATTTAGCGGGAACAAGCCGCATTCATTACCCACCGAATGTCAGGATTGTAAGGGTAATGTGTAGTGGCATGGTAAACCCGATATACGTACTGAAGGCATTTGAAGGCGGCGCTGATGGAGTTCTTATATCGGGTTGTCATCTTAGCGACTGCCATTATCTGGACGGTCCGGTGAAGTGCGACGCGATGGTTGAAAAGTTAAGAAAGGTGCTTCATGTACTTGGCCTAGAGGATGAACGTCTCAGACGCGAGATGGTGGCCACATCTGAAGGAGTGGTGTTTGCTCGAATAATCAAAGAGATGGTGGAGCAGCTTAAGAAGCTTGGGCCCTCACCCTTTTCATCTTTAAGAAAGGAGAAGGTAGCGGTTTGAATTTAGAGGATATTATTCAAGAAACCAAGACTTACAACTGCCTGGAATGTGGCAAGTGTACGAGTATATGCCCTGTCGCTAAGTATGATCCATCTTACTCTCCGCGGGGATTGATTGAGAGTGCTCTTCTCGGCTTTGGAGATGAGCTGGTGTTCAATAAGGAGCTCTTTTCCTGCCTTACTTGCTATACTTGCCAGCAGGAATGTCCTAGTGATGTTGACTTTCCCATCTTCATACGGAAAGCCAGGAGTATAGCCCAGGACAATGGGCAGTACGGAGTTTGTGCCCACTCCGGACAACTGCAATCTCTGCAGAGGCTTATGACAAGTCCTGTTATCAAGCAGAAGAGATTGGAATGGCTGTCCAAGGAATATCATGTTTCAGACAAGAGCGACGTTCTTTTTTGGGTGGGATGCGCCCCGTATTTTGCGCCTATCTTTGAGGATATCGAATTCAATGCTCTTGACATAACCAAGGCAAGCCTTAGAGCCTTGAACTTACTGGGGATCGAGCCCAAGTTACTTCCTAACGAGAAATGCTGTGGTCATGATGCGCTCTGGACCGGCGATGTAGAGACTTTTAGGAAACTGGCCGAGTACAATGCCGCCCAAATCAAGGAAGCGGGAGTCAAGAAGATAGTTTTTTCCTGCCCTGAAGGTTATCGCACATTTAAACTGGACTATCCCAATTATGTGGACTTGGGTTGTGAGGTACAGCATATTTCTGAATTATTGGCGGAGAAGATAGGGGAAAACGGAGTGAAATTTAAGGAAATCAAGAAAAAGGTCACCTATCAAGACCCTTGTCGATTAGGAAGGCATTTGGGTGTGTACGATGCCCCTCGAAAGGTGCTTGAATCGATTCCTGGTATAGAGTTGGTTGAGATGAGACACAGTGGATTGGAGTCCATTTGCTGCGGCACCAGTGCTTGGACGAACTGCGACTCGTATTCCAATATGCTACGGGTCGAAAGGTTATCTGAAGCAGTGGAGACAGGGGCAGAGTTGCTGATAACCGCTTGTCCTAAATGCCAGACGCATTTCAGATGTGCCATGGTAGATAAAGGAGATGAGCATCGAACAACTCCGAAGATTGAAGTAATGGATTTGGCAAGTCTGGTAGCAAATGCGATTGAGGAAGGAAGGTAGGCTTATTGGAACAATGAGTAACAGTGAAAACGGACGTAAATCGGTATTGGTAATCGGCGGCGGGATAGCTGGGATCCAGTCTTCACTTGACCTGGCCAATATGGGCTTTAAGGTGTATCTGGTGGAAAAGTTGTCCAGCATCGGGGGAAGAATGGCACAGCTGGATAAGACCTTCCCCACTAACGATTGTGCCATGTGTATCCTTGCCCCCAAGATGATTGAGGCCAGTTCCCACCCCAATATAGAGCTCCTAACTTATTCCGAAGTAGAAAAAGTCTCTGGAGAAGTAGGGAAGTTCAAGGTTAAGGTAAGGAAGAAGGCGTCTTTTGTTGATTGGAACAAATGTACAGGCTGCGGCCTCTGTGTGGAAGGATGCCCCGTCATCATATCAAACGAATTCGATCAAGGGGTTGGAAAGAGAAAGGCCATATACATGCTCTTTCCGCAGGCTGTTCCTAAAAAATGTGTTATAGATAAGAGGGAAGAGCGCCTCTGCAAAGCGGCCTGTATGGATGCTTGCCCCGTGCATACTAATGTGCCCGGGTACATCAAGCTCATTGCCGAGGGGCAGTTCAAAGAGGCCTATAAGCTCATTAGAGAGACGAATCCCTTACCTGCATGTGTTGGGCGGGTATGCTATGCACCTTGTCAGGAAGCCTGCAATCGTGGGCAAATAGATGAGCCGCTTTGTATCCGAGATCTTAAGCGAGTTCCCGGGGACCAATGGAATATCGAAGAGCTTGAAATCCCGGTAGTTGCCAAAACAGACAAAAAGGTAGCGGTTGTCGGCTCGGGTCCGGCAGGTCTTGCCGCTGCTAACGACCTTGCTCTAAAGGGTCACAATGTGACCATCTTCGAAGCTCTTCCTGAACCCGGAGGTATGCTTCGTGTTGGCATACCCGAATATCGCCTTCCCAAGGAAATTCTACGCCAGGAGATAGGTTACATCCAGAAGCTGGGAGTGGAGATAAAAACGGGCGTTCAGGTCGGCAAAGATGTCACTCTCAAAGAATTGAAAAAAGACTATGATGCTGTTTTCGTCGGTGTGGGAGCGCATGGTGGGGTAAAGCTTGGGGTGGAGGGTGAAGATATTCCCGGAGTAATGGAGGGAATAGGATTTCTCCGGGCCACAAGTCTCGGGGAAAAGGTGAATGTTGGAAAGAAGGTAGCGGTCATCGGTGGAGGTAATACTGCTATCGATTGTGCCCGCACAGCAAGGCGATTAGGAGCGAAAGAGGTAACCATTGTCTATCGTCGTTCGCGCGCTGAGATGCCAGCTTCCGAGGAAGAAGTGACAGCAGCAGAAGAGGAAGGAATAAGGATTGAATTCCTGACCACTCCAAGTCGCTTCTCTGCTGAGAATAAAAAGTTAGCCAAAATGGAGTGTGTACGGATGAAGCTTGGGGAACCAGATGCCAGTGGTCGTCCTCGGCCCATCCCCGTCAAGGGTTCGGAATTTACTATCCCCGTGGATACAGTGATTGCGGCATTGGGGCAGGCTCCTGAAACAGATTTTGCTAAGGAACTGGGAATTTCTCTTTCCAAGAGAGGAGCGATAGAAATTGATACCAAGACAGGGGTAACCAATGTTGAGGGAGTATTTGCTGGAGGCGATGTGGTGACCGGGCCCGCTTTCGTGATCGACGCTATTGCAGCGGGAAAGAAGGCAGCCCGCTCCATCCACCAATATTTGAACGGGCAGACTCTCGAACCTGAGGAAGAATGGAAGGAACCGGAGAAGTTGTCCCAGGAGGAGATAAAGGACAGCAAGAAGCGCTTTCCTTCTAAAAATAGAGTAGCGATGAGAGAAGAGCCCGTTAAGGAGAGGGTGCAGGACTTCAGTGAAGTGGCTTTGGGATATTCCCTGGAGGAAGCCGCAGAGGAAGCTTCACGCTGTCTGGCCGGACAAATAGAAGGATGCATAGAGTGCCATGAATGTGAACGGCGATGCGAACCCAAAGCGATTATATATACGATGAAAGATGAGACCATTACGCTAAATGTGAGCGCCATAATCGTGGCTTCAGGGCTTGGCCTATATGATATTTCATCGCTGACGGAATATGGCTACGGAAAAATAAAGAATGTGATCACGGCCATGGAATTTGAAAGGTTGACCGCTGCCTCCGGACCTACTATGGGACAACTCAATCGTCCTTCAGATGGCAGAATACCTGAGAATATAGCTTTCATCCAATGTGTCGGCTCTCGCGATTTCAGAAACAAACCTTATTGTTCGAGTGTCTGTTGTATGCACGCTACTAAGGAGGCAATGCTGGCTTTTGAGCATCATCCGGGGACAAAATCCACCATTTTTTACATGGATATGAGGGCTGTCGGTAAGAGGTTCCAGGAATACATTACCAGGGCTAAAAAAGAATACAATGTAACTTATATCAGGGGACGTCCTGGCAGGATTGAAGTCAACCCCAAAAATGACAACCCTATTATTAAGTATGAAGAAACCACCACCGGAGAAGTGAAGAACTTTGAGGCGGAACTGGTAGTTCTTGCCCAGGCAATGGTTCCTCAAATCACCAAAGAATTGGCGAAAACGCTGGGCATAGAGTTGAGCAAAGATGGCTTTGTGGAGGTTCCAGATAAAATGGTGCAACCGCTGGATACTACAAGGCCAGGCATTTTTGCCTGCGGCTACGTCCATAGTCCCCGAGATATTCCGGATTCTGTAACCCAGGCCTCGGGCGCAGCAGGCAGAGCTGCTGAAGCTATAACAGGAGGCAAATAAGGGCCATGGAAGAAAAAGATCTTTCTCATCCTCGTATTGGAGTATTTGTTTGTCATTGTGGCATAAATATCGGGGCGTATGTCAACGTCCCGGACGTTGTTGAATATGCTAAACAGCTACCAAACGTAGTGCATGCTGAACGTAATTTATTCACCTGTTCTGAGGAAGGCATTTCGGCAATTAAGAAAGGAATCAAGGAATACAATCTGAATCGAGTTATAGTAGCTTCCTGTACTCCCAGAACCCATGAGCCGCTCTTCCGAGCTGCTTGTGAAGAAGCGGGTTTGAATAAATATCTTTTCGAGTTTGTCAACATAAGAGACCAGTGCTCCTGGGTGCATATGCGTGAGCCCCAGAAAGCTACGGAAAAGGCGAAAGACCTGATAAGGATGGGAGTGGCTAAAGCCAGATTGCTGCAGCCATTGGAAGAGATTGAAATGAAGGTGGCTCCTTCGGCGCTGGTAATTGGTGGAGGAGTTGTCGGAATGGAAGCGGCCCTGAACTTGGCCAATCAAGGTTTTGAAGTCCATTTAGTGGAGAAGGAACGGGAACTCGGTGGGACACTTCGCAATGTCAATAAACTCTTTCCCACGAATCAAGAAGCGGCGAAGCTAGTCAAGCCACTTGTTGAACAGGTCAAAAGCCATCCCAAGATTAAGACTCACCTCTCATCCAAAGTGAAGCAAGTAACCGGCTTCATAGGCAACTTCGATGTTTACCTCGACGGTAAGGAAGAGGAGAAATTCAATGTGGGTACCATTGTAGTAGCCGTCGGAGCTGAGCCGTTGAAACCGACGGGTCAATATGGCTATGGAAAGATGTCCAATGTAATCACGCAACTGGAGCTTGAGGAGCGGATGAAGAAAGGGGGACCCCTAGGTGAGAATGTTGTAATGATTAATTGTGTGGGAGCCCGGGTTCCCGAAAGAACCTATTGTAGCAGAATCTGCTGCATGACGGCAATTAAGAACGCCTCTCTTATCAAGGAAGCAAATCCAAAAGCAAAGGTCTGGATATTGCACCGAGACCTCATGACCTATGGCGTAGACTTCGAGAACTATTATCGAAAAGCAATGGAGCTAGGGGTCAGGTTCATTAGATATAGCTTGGAAAGGCCTCCCGAAGTTGTAGGAGATGAGAAGGTTGAAAAGATAAAGGTGTACCATGAACTATGGAGAAAGGAGATAGAACTCCCCTGTGATATGCTTATTTTGACTACTCCTCTTGTCCCTGGTAAGGATAATCAAGATATCTCCAAAATGCTCAAAGTCTCCCTGGATGAATTTGGTTTCTTCTTGGAAGCACACTTAAAGCTGCGCCCAGTGGAGTTTGCCATGGACGGAATTTATATCTGTGGCTCGGCACGCTGGCCTACAGATGTGACTGAAGGAATTTCTCAAGCCTATGCTGCTGCTTCAAAAGCGGCTGGCCCCCTGAGAATGGGCTATGTCAAGGCTGAGGCGATAAATGCATTTGTCAATGAGGATGAATGCTCAGGCTGTGGGGTTTGCGAAGTCTTGTGCCCCTTCCAGGCTATTGAGCTTCAGACCAGAGATGATAAACGGGTGTCCCATGTCAACGAAGCAGTATGCAAGGGTTGCGGCACCTGCGGTGCTGCTTGTCCCTCGGGAGCTATTTCTATGCATCACTTCACTGATGAGCAAATTCTAGCTCAGGTGGAAGCTTTATTTAGCTAAGGAGTTATAGAGATTAATGCCGATTACCAAAGCTACAAAGCAGGTGGTTACTGAGTCCTATCCGCTTTGTCTGTACTTCAGCCATTTCGTATCTTATTGTTAGCCGCATAAATCATTATAATTCCTTTTGCCCTGGGCTGTTTAGATGTAGTTACCCAATTTGTTGGGTAGGAACAGGCTGGAAATTCAGGCAACCGCAGAAATTTGGAGGTAAAAGGCTCCAAAATGCCGAGAGTGAAAGCAAAGCCGAAAGTAAGCAGCCTTTTCCATGGGCAGGAGGAAATTCGAGAAAGGCCGACGAACTTATCCCCAGTCTCTCTTATCACGGGACGAGGTTTTTATAATAGTTATATTAGATTGTGAAGAAGATTGTAGCTAGAAGGTGACTGTTCTTATGGAGAATGAGAAAAGGATCGGAGTATATATCTGTCATTGCGGATTGAACATCGCAGGCACGGTTGATGTGGAAGAGCTAACGGAATATGCTGCAACCCTGCCTAACGTAGTGATTTCCCGCGACTACCGATATATGTGCTCGGACCCCGGGCAGGATCTCATCAAGAATGATATCAAGGAACTGAAGCTTAATCGGGTCGTCGTCGCCTCTTGTTCGCCACGGATGCATGAGCTTACCTTCCGTAAAGCTTGCCAGGCTGCTGGTTTGAACCCCTATCTATATGAGCATGCCAATATCAGGGAGCATTGTTCCTGGGTCCATGCAGATAAGAAGCAGGCTACTGAGAAAGCCAAGGACCTGGTTCGGGCTGCTGTGCAACGTGTCTACTATCACGAACCCTTGGAGATCAAAGAAATACCGGTCAATCCTAACACGCTGGTTGTAGGTGCTGGGATTGCCGGCATGGAGGCGGCCCTGAAATTAGCTAACGGCGGTCATAAGGTCTACTTAGTGGAGAAAGAGCCGTCAATCGGCGGGCATATGATTCAGCTGGACACTACCTTCCCTACCCTTGATTGCTCCGAATGTATTATGACTCCGAAGATGAGTGAGGTAGGACACCATCCTAACATTGAGCTTCTTGCTTATAGCGAAGTAGAGGAAGTATCAGGGTCTGTGGGCAATTTCAAGGTAAGAGTGAAGAAAAAGGCCAGGTATGTGGATGAAAGCAAATGCATTGGCTGTGGAGTCTGTGAGCAGAAATGCCCCTGGAAGGTGCCCAGTGAGTTCGAAGTAGGCTTAGGGCAAAGGAAAGCTATCTATATTCCTTTTGCTCAAGCCATTCCAAATATTGCCACAGTGGATAAAGACTACTGCGTGTATATCCAGTCGGATGGGAAGAAATGCGGTGCCTGTATCAAAGTCTGTGAGGCTGGGGCTATAGATTTCAACCAGACAGACCAGATTGTTGAATTAGAAGTGGGGGCAATTATCCTGGCCACAGGATATGACCTTTTGGACCCGAGTCAAATACCACAGTATGGCTACGGGAAATACGATAATGTCATAACTGCTCTTGAATTCGAACGAATGACCTGTGCTGGCGGGCCCACATCCGGGAAAATCCAGCTTAAAGATGGAAGCGTGCCCCGGAGTGTGGCCATCATTCATTGTGTTGGCAGCCGTGATAAGAACTACCGTGAATATTGCTCCAAAATTTGCTGTATGTACGCACTGAAACATGCCCATCATCTCAGAGACAAAATAAATGCCGATGTGTATCAAATGTATATTGATATGCGCTGCACCGGGGATGCCTATGAAGAATTCTACAAGCGTGTTTCTGAGGAAGGTGTTGTTTTCATAAAGGGCAAGGTAGCCGAGGTGACTGATAGAGCCAACAGCGAGGAGGAAAAAGGAAGGCTGGTCGTGGTGGCAGAGGATACTCTGCTAGGAAGACTAGTACGCATCCCCGTGGATATGGTTATCCTCTGTCCTGCCATGATACCTCGGGCTGATGCTACGGAAATTGCCAGGAAATTCTCCATCACTCAGAAGGCCTCTGGCTTCTTTCTGGAACGTCATGCCAAGCTTGAGCCTCAAGTCTCAGCCATGGATGGTGTTTTTCTCGCCGGCTGTTGCCAATTTCCCAAGGACATTCCTGACTCCGTGTCTCATGGACGGGCGGCAGCCGCGGCGGCACTGGAGCTAATTGATAGAGGTAGCGTTGCCACTGAGGCTGCCATTGCCTGTGTAGATGAGACCCTCTGTCATGGCTGTGGGATATGTGAGGAACTCTGTGAATTTCAGGCTCCCAAGGTGGTTATTAAAGATGGGAAGATGGTATCCACCGTGAACGAAGCGTTGTGCAAGGGCTGTGGAGCCTGTGCCGTTGCGTGTCCTAGCGGAGCCATGTCCATCAAGCATTTCACTCGTGATGAGATATCTAGCATGATTAAGGCATTAGCTACAGTAGAAAAATGACTGAATTTGAACCTCGAATTATTGTTTTTGCCTGCAATTGGTGCACTTATGCTGCAGCAGATATAGCTGGCACAAGCCGTATCCAGTACCCCCCTAATGTACGAATCATAAGGGTTATGTGTAGTGGCATGGTGGCTCCGGAACATATTTCCCTGGCGCTTGAGAGTGGAGCTGACGGTGTTTTAGTGGCTGGTTGCCATCCGGGCGACTGCCACTATATTTCGGGGAACCTAAAGGCGGAGGAAAGGTTCCAGATGGTCAGCAAGGTCGCCAGTATCCTTGGCATTGAGGAGGGGAGGGTAAGGCTTAAGTGGATAGCTACATCCGAGGGGCCAATATTTGCTCAGACTATTAAAGATATGGTACAGGAGCTTAAGAAACTAGGCCCTTCACCATTCCGAAAGTCCGAAGAGACTGGCCGGGAAAAAGGCGCCTCAACTCTGGAGGACATTCTTCAAGATACCAAAGCCTACTATTGCCTGGAATGCAGCAAGTGCACAAGCATATGTCCTGTGGCCAAGTATGATCTATCTTATTCGCCGCGATCTGCGATCGAGGATACTATGCTGGGGTGGGGAAGTGAGGGTATTCATGATAATAAGCTTTTCTCTTGCTTGGGTTGTTATGCTTGCTCTCTAAGATGTCCCACCGACGTTGACTTCCCGGCTTTCGTGCGAGGGGTCAGGTCATTGGCTTTTGATGCTGGTGAGCATGGCTGCCCAGCTCACGGTGGTTTCTTGCACTCCGTTACGCGGCTAATGTCAAGGTCACCTTACGCACAAAAAAGACTGGAATGGTTAACCAAGGAATACCGGACATCTGACCGCAGCGATATCTTGTACTTTGTTGGCTGTATCCCTTATTTTGAACCTATTTTTGGCTATATGGACACGAAGGCTCTCGATATTACAAGGGCAAATCTGAAGATACTCAATCATTTGGGGGTGGAGCCCATGTTACTTCCCGACGAAAAATGTTGTGGGCACGATGCCCTGTGGACCGGTGATGTTGAGACCTTCCAGAGACTGGCCGAGCACAATACAAAGCTGATCAAAGAATCCGGGGTAAAGAAAATCATATTCTCATGTCCTGAAGGTTATCGAACATTTAAGCTTGACTATCCCGAGCAGGGTTTTGAGTTGGGCTGTGAGCTGCAGCATATCTCCGAATTCGTAGCCGAGAAGATAGAGAAAAAGGAATTGAGATTCAAGGAGGTCGAGAGAAAGGTAACTTATCAAGACCCATGTCGATTGGGAAGGCACCTGGGCATTTACGATTCTCCAAGGAAGGTACTTGAGGCGATTCCTGGGATAGAGCTAGTCGAGATGGAAAAGAACAGAGAATATGCTCTTTGCTGCGGGACGAGCGCTTTTACCAACTGCGATATATATTCCCATGAGATGAGGGTCGACCGATTGCGCGAAGCAAAGGCTACGGGTGCAGAAGTACTGGTGACCACCTGCCCGAAATGTCAGATACACTTTAAATGTGCCATGAATAACAAAGGTGAGGAAAAGGGCCCTGACATAAACATTGAGGTGATGGACTTGGCAAATCTTGTGGCCAGTGCTTTGGAGTGAGCTTAGTTTTGGAGTCTCAGAGTTAGAAGGAATGTTCTGGAGGCTGATATGTACAAAGTATTAAAAAGGGAGGTTCTTGTTCCCAATACGGTTTATCTTAAAGTAGAAGCTCCCGAAATTGCCCAAAAAGCCAGACCAGGTCAGTTCGTCATATTGAGGGTAGATGAGGTTGGAGAGAGATTTCCTTTGTCGTTGACCGGTTGGGACAAGGACGAAGGGACACTCGAAGTTCTCTTTCTTATCATGGGCAGAAGCACCATGAAACTCGCCTCTCTTGGAGAAGGCGACTGCATCATGGATGTAGTGGGGCCATTGGGCAAGCCTACAGAAATCGAATCCTACGGTAACACGCTGGCTGTTTGCAGTACGTTTGGTACCGGCCCTGTGATAAGGCTGGCGAAGGCTCTAAAGGAAAAAGGCAACAAGGTGGTTTCAGTCATGGAGGCAAAAGACGAAGGCTATCTGTTTTGGGAGGATAGGTTAAGGAGCGTGAGCGATGAAATCCATGTTGTTTTGGGAGATGGCAGCCGCGGGAAACACAGGCAGGCAAGCCAGTTCGTCAAAGAATATCTAAAATCGGGAAACAAGCTCGATCGGGTATTCGTATTTGGGCGTGTGTTCACGATGATGGAATGTTCCCAGGCGACGAAGCCGTTTGGGATCAAGACTGTCGTTGGACTGACGCCAATAATGGTTGATGGCACAGGTATGTGTGGTTGCTGCCGGGTCTCCGTGGGCGGCAAAACGCAATTCACTTGTGTTGATGGCCCCGAATTCGATGGCCACTTAGTGGATTGGGAATTGCTCATCAAGCGGAAACGGGCTTATCTAATAGAAGAAGCACGGGCATTTGACCTGTGGCAAGTTGATAAACTGCGCCGGATTGCAGAACTATCTGAATTACCTGAGCGAGTCTCCCTGGTGTAGAAATGGCTGAAAAATCGAAGTTAAACTTAAATCGAGTGCCGATACCAAAGCAGGCCCCGGAAGTGCGGAAGAGGAATTTCGACGAAGTAGCTCTGGGATATTCCGATGAGAAAGTTCTGGAGGAAGCCAGTCGTTGCATTGCATGCAAAAAACCCGGTTGCAAGGAGGGTTGTCCGGTCAATGTGGAAATCCCTGAATTCATCAAGGCAATAGGGGCAGGTGATATGCCCGAGGCCGTGAGAATACTTAAGAATAGGAATAGCCTTCCCGGCATTTGCGGGCGTGTCTGCCCTCAGGAATCACAGTGCGAAATGACTTGTAACTTGGCCAAGAAAGGCGGGCCGATTGCCATTGGCAGGCTGGAGCGATACGTAGCTGATTGGGAAAGAGCTCACCCAGAGATTACGGAACAGCAAAGGGGGCAAATTAGCTTCAATGGTAAGAGCGTAGCCATAGTTGGCTCCGGGCCGGCAGGTCTAACCTGTGCCGCTGACCTGGCAAAGCTTGGGTATAGAGTCACCATGTTTGAGGCGTTACATGTGGCTGGAGGCGTACTGATGTACGGCATTCCCGAGTTTAGATTGCCCAAGATGATCGTTCAGGGCGAGGTCAGTTATGTGAAATCACTGGGTGTGGAAATCAAGCTCGATAACGTTATCGGCAAGATAGCCACCGTAGATGAGTTTCTGGAAAATGGCTTCGATGCCGTCTTCCTGGCTCCCGGTGCTGGGGCGCCAATGTTTCTAGATATCCCGGGGGAGAACCTGAGCGGCATTTATTCTGCTAACGAGTTTCTTACTCGGACAAACCTGATGAAAGCATATCGCTTCCCCGAGTATGATACTCCAATACAAGTGGGGAGACGGGTGGCAGTATTTGGCGCTGGAAATGTAGCTATGGATGCCTCCAGATGTGCTTTGAGACTTGGAGCAGAAGAAGTCTATATTATCTATCGACGCTCCAAAGCGGAGATGCCTGCCAGACTTGAAGAGAGAGAGAATGCCGAGGAAGAGGGAGTCATTTTCAAGCTTTTGACAAATCCCAGTAAGTTCCTTGGTGATGAGCTAGGTAGAGTCAGGGCGGTGGAATTGTATGAAATGGAACTGGGCGAACCTGATGCAAGCGGTCGGCCACGGCCTACTAGAAAGGCAGGCTCTGAATTCATAATGGAGATAGATACTGCAATACCTGCTCTGGGCACAAGGCCTAATCCAATTATTCCCTCAACAACTGAAGGTCTTGAACTCACTAAGTGGGGCACTATAGTGACCGATGAGGCCACCGGCAGGACGAGCAAGGACAGAGTTTGGTGTGGAGGAGATATGGCTACCGGGGCAGCCACGGTTATTAGTGCAATGGGGGCAGGCCGACGAGCAGCGACTGATATTGACGCGTGCTTGGGAAATTCTAGCTGACATGAATATTTGGAGAGTTGGTTTTTTGGGCCAGAAGTGTTATCATGACAGGCTCGTGTTATCAGACCGGCAAGTAACGGCGTATGGAATCTACCCTTTCGTTTGAGTAATACTCCGCGAAGAAAAGGAAGTGAAATTCTCATGGGTAATCAATTAGGAGGATAGATGGACAACTTTGAACCAAAAATAGTGGCCTTCTGCTGTAATTGGTGCTCTTATGCTGGTGCTGACTTGGCTGGCACTTCCAGAATACAGTATTCTCCCAATATAAGGGTAATCAGGGTCATGTGTAGCGGCAGGGTGAATCCCCTTTTTGTGATTAAGGCGCTTAGCATTGGTGCTGACGGTGTGTTGGTCCTTGGTTGCCATCCTGGTGATTGCCACTACATTGAAGGAAATTACAAGACAATGCGCCGGATTCCGCTGCTCAAGAAGATGTTGAAGCAGTTTGGGATAGAAGAAGAAAGAGTTCGGCTGGAGTGGGTTTCCGCATCTGAGGGAGCAAAATTTGCTGAGGTAACTAATGATTTTACTAAAACTATAACAAACCTTGGGCCGATTTCATTAGACCATTCCAAGGAAAGTTCTAAGGAGGTAAAGCATGGCTAAACTCAAGATAGCTCTTTACTGGGCTGCTAGTTGTGGTGGGTGTGAAATTGCAACTCTGGCTATACACGAGAAGATACTGAAGCTAGCCGAAGTTGCGGACATCGTGTTCTGGCCGGTAGCCATGGATTTTAAGTATGCTGACGTAGAGAAGATGGCTGACAAAAGTGTCGATGTCTGTCTCTTCAACGGAGCTATTCGGAATGAAGAGAACGAGCACATGGCCAAACTCTTACGAGCCAAATCGAAGATAATGATAGCTTATGGCTCTTGTTCTTATGAAGGCTGTATTCCCGGGCTGTCCAATTTCTACAACCGGCAACTGACGTTCGACCGGGTCTACATTGAGACACCTTCGACTGAGAATCCTAAGAAGATTTTCCCCCAGACAAAATTCAAGGTGCCCGAAGGCGAGCTTGAAATTCCCGAGTTCTACGATACGGTTAAGACTCTAGCCCAAACCGTGGATGTCGATTATTTCGTTCCAGGCTGCCCTCCTGAGGAAAAGACTACCTGGCTTGCCCTTGAAGCTTTGATTTCAGGCAAACTACCACCGAAAGGCACTGTCATAAGTCATTCGGCAAGGGCTCTTTGTTATGAGTGTCCTCGTATCAGGGAAGAAAAGAAGGTCAAGAAGTTCTACAGACCTTATGAGAAAATCCCGGACCCGGAGAAATGTCTGCTTGAGCAGGGTTTTTTGTGTTACGGCGTGGCTACCCGGGGTGGTTGTGGTGCTCTCTGCCCTCAAGCTAATATGCCCTGCACCGGCTGTTATGGACCAGTGGAAGGAGTAATTGACCAGGGGGCCCATTTTTTGAGTGCGCTCGCATCTATCATTGACTCGAACGACCCTGAGGAGATTCAGAAGATACTTGATGATATTCCCGACCCGGCAGGTACTTTCTACCGTTACAGTTTGCCAGATTCACTACTTAGGAGGGCAATAATAAAATGAAGAAGATAACGATTGATCCCATTACTCGTCTTGAAGGTCATGGCAAGATTACTATCTTTCTTAACGACGATGGCAGTGTAGCTAATACCTATTTCCAGGTTCCTGAGCTCAGGGGATTTGAGAAGTTTTCTGAGGGCCGCCCGGCTGAGGACATGCCCCAGATAACTCAGCGTATCTGCGGCGTTTGCCCTGAAGCTCACCACATGGCAGCAACCAAAGCCTTGGATGACCTGTTTCATGTCGAGCCGACGAGCACGGCCACAAAGCTGCGTGAGCTCCTTTATAGTGCTTTCTACGTGACTGACCATACCACCCACTTCTACATCCTTGGCGCCCCCGATTTTGTTGTGGGACCAGATGCTCCACCTGCCGAACGCAATATCCTGGGAGTAATCGCCAAGGTAGGGTTGGAGCTCGGTGGTGCTGTAATCAATACCCGTAAACAGAATCACTGGATTATCCAGACAGTCGGTGGCCGTCCCATACACCCCTGTTTTGGACTGCCTGGCGGTGTGAGCAGAGCTATAAATGAAGAAGAAAGGGCACAGATAGAAGAGATAGCCAAACAGTCGGTGGAGTTTGGCAAGGTGTCACTTAAAGTCTTCGACGACGTTGTTCTCAAAAATAAGATCTACCTGGATATGGTCCTGAGCGATACCTATACCCAGAAGTCCTATAATATGGGCTTAGTCGATGAAAACAATAAGGTCAACTTCTATGATGGTAAGATACGAGTAGTTGGCCCTGATGGCAAAGAGTTATGCAAGTATGCTCCCCGGGAATATCTGGAACATATAGCTGAACGAGTCGAGCCCTGGACTTATCTTAAGTTCCCTTATCTCAAGAAAGTCGGCTGGAAGGGTTTCGTTGACGGCAAAGACAGTGGAGTGTATCGAGCTACACCTCTGTCCCGACTGAATGCTGCCGATGGTATGGCAACTCCCCTGGCCCAGGAAGCATATGAGAAGATGTACTCCACTCTCGGAGGCAAGCCGGCTAACTATACTCTGGCAACCCACTGGGCACGCCTTGTTGAGCTTCTTTACGCTGCTGAAAGGTTGCTCGAACTGAGCCGAGATCCGGAAATAACCAGCCCGAATATTCGCAACATACCGACTGCGACACCCGACGAAGGGGTGGCCACCGTAGAGGCGCCAAGAGGCACTCTCACCCATCATTACATAACTGATGAAAAAGGCATCATAAAGAAGTGTAATTTGATCGTGGGCACTACCAATAACTATGCTCCTCTATTTATGTCAATTAAGAAGGCAGCTGAAGACTTCATAAAGCCCGGAGTAGAGATAACCGAGGGATTGCTTAACCGTATCGAGATGGCATGGCGGCCCTATGACCCCTGCTTGTCATGTGCTACGCATGCTTTGCCCGGGCAGCTACCCCTGGAAGTGACCATCTATGATGCCCAGGGCAACGAGGTCAAGAAACTGAGCCGGGGCATTTAGTAACAAGTTGTCGCAAGTCCAAATGAAAACCCTGGTTTTGGGGATGGGGAATCCTATTTTATCTGACGACGGCGTGGGGATTCGGGTGGCGCACGAGGTGGCCAACCAAGTCAAAAGTCCACAGCTGACTGTATCCGAAACAAGCGCAGCTGGCCTTAGTCTGTTAGATTCTATTGTAGGCTACGATAAGGTTATTATCATTGACGCCATCCAAACCGAGAAAGAGCAAGCGGGCCAGATATACCGTATGGGGACTGAAGATTTCTCACTAACCAAGCACTTTTCCTCGCCTCATCAAATAAACCTGGCTACTGCTCTGGAATTGGGTAAAATGCTCAACCTGGAAATGCCCCAACAGATCACTGTGTTTGCGGTGGAAGCCAAGGACATTACTAGCTTCAGCGAGAAATGCACGCCCGAGGTGGAGAAGGCAATTCCTGAAGCAGTTAAGATGGTGCTGGCCGAGTTGAAATGTCAAACATCGTCCTGATGCCCAGTTATACTGAATGAGACGACTCATTTTGTAGCGCCAAATTCTGAAGCAATCTCAAATAATGGAGATGATGTTGCCATGCTCCGTTGACAATGACACATGAACAAGTGAGGATTGAGAATGCTATCACAACACATAGTGGTAGCGGTAGGAGCGATTATCGAGGATGATGAAGGCAGAATCCTTCTGGTGAAGCACAAGAAAGAGCGCGGTGGTTACTGGCAAGGAAAGTGGATTTGTCCGGGAGGGGGGCTGGAGTTTGGTGAAGACATCAAAGAAGGGATCAAGAGAGAGGTCAAAGAGGAGACGAATCTGGAGGTGGAACTGATTACACCTTTGGTTCCCTTTGACAGGATTGTCAAAGTAGACGAGGTAACTAATTTACACGTCATATACATTGACTATATTGCTAGCTTGCTTGGCGGTGAGCTTGAAGCGGGCAGCGATGTTGGTGAAGCCTTGTGGGTTGAGAAAGAAAGCGTTTCCAAGATGTGGCAGGAGATACACGAGGATACTCAAAGATTGCTTAAGTTAGCTGGAATTGCCTAAAGTTGCCCTTCTATCCTATCTGTCAGCTAGATAAAGCCCGCTTTTGCCTCCACTCTTCTTTACCAGGCGAATCTCTCCGATAATCATGCTTCTGTCTACTGCCTTGCACATGTCATAAATGGTTAGAGCGCTTACAGCCACAGCTACTAGCGCTTCCATTTCAAATCCTGTTTTCCCTATCCCCTTGGCGCTGGCGGTGATTTCCACCGAGCACTCACCAGAATTGATCGCTCGGCCACTTTTAGGCAGATGAAAATCAACGGAAATGTGGGTTAGCTGGAGCGGGTGACACAGCGGTATGAGACGGTGAGTGTCTTTGGCGACCATGATCCCTGCTGTCCTTGCCACGGCCAGAACATCTCCCTTTTCTAATTCCCCTTTGCGGATAAGATCCAAGGTAGCGGGCTTCATCTGTACCTTGCCTCTGGCTACCGCTTCGCGTTCAGTGTCTTCTTTCTGGGTAACGTCTATCATGTGAATTTGCCCTGACTTCATTCTCATCCTCCAATCTGCGACATTTTTCGCTTCACCAGCCTGACATTGCCTCCCTGTAAATGATGATGCTCTGGCTTAGAAGCAACTGCCTTCAGAATCAGGTGTTTTAGCTCCTCCAGCGAGGCATTATTGCGTAGCGGCATTTTTAAGTCAATCTCGTCGTCCCCCAGAAGACAAGGGCGTAGCTTGCCGTCTGGAGTAAGGCGTATACGGTTACACCGGGAGCAAAAGGAAAACTCGCTGAGGGGACTGATGAAGCCTATCGTGCCCTTGGCCCTGGCCAAACGATAGTACGTAGCAGGCCCGTTGCCAGTTATGGACATACAGGGCTCAAGCCTACCCAGCGAACTAATATGTTGTCGCAACTCGACGGAAGGTACAGACTCTGCTACGCGCTTGAAAGGCATAAGCTCGATGAATCGAACATGCCATCCTTCTCTGTAGGTCATCCTGGCGAAATCCAGTATCTCATCATCGTTTATCCCCCGCATGACTACCGTGTTTATCTTGACCGGTCTGAACCCAGCCTCCTTTGCTGCATCGATGCCCGCAAGGACATCTTTCAGTTCTCCCAGACGGGTTACGTATTGGAATCTACTGGCTCTCAGCGTGTCCAGACTCACGTTAACTCTAGACAAGCCTGCTTGCTTGAGTGCCTGAGCGTAATTCTTTAGAAGCGCCCCATTTGTCGTCAAAGACAGCTCTATAATGCCCTCTATCTGAGAGAGCATCTTAACGAGCACGGGAAAGTCAGCCCGAACCAGGGGCTCGCCCCCGGTGAGTCTTATCTTGTTGATGCCCAGCTGTGCCGCTGCCTGGACAACAGCCCGGATCTCCTCGTAAGACAGAATCTCGCTATGCGACATCTGCGGGACACCTTCAGGCGGCATACAATAGATACAGCGCAGGTTACAACGGTCGGTAACTGAAATCCGGAGGTAATCTATGCTCCGTCCGAAGGAATCAAGAGGTCCTGTCATTCTTTCTCTCCTTAGCCATGGTTACAAGCCGCACCCCTTCCACCTGTCTGAACATGGCACCCTGGCTGATGGAACGAATTGTCTTATCAGGTTCGACTACCTTCACTCCGGCGAGGATATCCACACCATAATCAAACAAAACTGGCGATAAAGGGGTGGTGGGCCCCACCATGACAATAAAGCTATTCTTACTTAAGTCTAGCAACCTGTCGATCGTGTGATTCTCGAATGAAGTCCCTGTAATGCCGACCACGTCAGCTTGAGGTAATACCTCTTCTGCCGCTTCTGCCGGCAAATCTCCCTCCTGGGGTCTTTGCTCGATAACCCAGAGCGTCCTTGCTATCTTTCGCAGCTTTGGAATCCACGGGAAGTGACCTACTATGGCCACATTCCTGTTTCTACCCTTCCGCGCCAGAACATCAAAGGCATTCTCCCCAACACATCTGGCTTCATCAATATCTATCAGCGAATTGATGGCTGCCATTCCGATAGATGCTTCCAGAACATTGTCCGACCTGGCGTATTGTGCTAGCTCTAGTGCCGATAGTCCAGTTAAGGCCCCCGCATTTTTTACTGGCCTGTGAGATGGATGTGGCTCATGGAAAGTGGAGGCCAGACCGCAGTGCTTGCTCAGCACTGCGGTCCAGAAGACGCAGGTATGTACCTCACGGACTACATTGTCTCCACTTAAGCTGGAGATAAGATTGTCTAAGATGTTGATCATCAACTGGCTTTCCTTTCCATAATATGCACCCCCGTAGCTTTGAAAGTAGCACAGACCTCCCTGCCCACCTGTAAATCCAGTTCTTCTGCTGACATTTTGGTGACCAAAGCTACCAGACGAAAGCCGCAATCTATTTCCACTCGGCTCAGCGGTCCAATGGTGATTACTCGGCTGACCTTGCCCTGGAAGGAATTTCTCGCTGAACTCCTGACGGCCTTCTGCTGATAGCTATCAGCTATCAGTAATGTGATATCTTCAGGCCTGATGCAAGCATATACTCGCTTTCCCGGGGGGTAACTAGAGACTGCCTGTAGGCCATTGCCATCTATATTTACCGTGACTATACCTTCGTTGCTTTCATTTATTACACCTTCTATGACGTTCTCCATACCAACAAAATGAGCTACCTCTTCGTTTTGGGGCGAATGGAATATGTCGGCGGCGTCGCCTGTTTGGACAAGTCGGCCATTAAGAAGCACCCCTATCCTGTCAGCGAGTTGTTGCCCTTGAGACATAACATGCGTTGCCAGTATCATAGTAGTGTTGCGTTGCCTGGCAATATACGAAATTGATTGCTCGATCTTGTCTGTGGAAACAGGGTCAAGGTTAGCTGTCGGCTCGTCCAATAATAACACCTCAGGTTCGAGCACCAGGGATCTAGCTAGAGCTACTCTCTGCGCCTCACCTCCAGAAAGCGTCCGGGCGTTTCTGTTCTTGCAGCCTTCTAACCCCACCATTTCCACAATATGGTCAACTTTCTCGGCAATCTTGTTCTTCTCCTCTCGCCTCCATCTTAAGCCACAGGCAATGTTGTCATAGACGCTCAAATTAAATACCTGAGGTTTCTGCTGTATAAATGACATCCGACGACGTATCTCTAATCTTTGTTTCCCCGACCGGGGGATGCATTTGCCGTCAAAATAGATTTCGCCCGCGCCAGGCACTTCCAGCAGGTCTATGATACGTAAAAGCGTTGTTTTACCCGCTCCGGTCGGGCCAATCAGAGCGAAAACTTCGCCCCTGCCGACACTCAGGTTTAAGTCTTGTAGTACCTCTCGTTCACTGTAGCTATGGGTTAAGCCAGCCACTTTTATTAAAGACATAACTACCTCTGCTGCAACCTATTTAAGACGATGTTAATGATAAGTGCCAGGAATAAGAGAATTATACCCAGCGCTATTGCCAACGCTAACTCGCCTTTGGATGCCTCTAGCGACATTGTTGTGGTAATAACCCTGGTGGCTCCCCTGATATTTCCACCGACCATTAGAGCGCACCCGACCTCCGATATGGCTCTAGCAAAACCCAGTATCACAGCTGCCAGCACAGCATACCTTGCTTCCCTCAGCACAAGCCCGACGGTCTGAAAGCCGCTGGCACCAAGTGAGCTAGCGGTATCCACGATCTCCTTACTCACACCACTCAATGCGGAAATAGTCAAGCCAAGCAATAGGGGAATGATTAATAACATCTGACCAATCGCCATGACAGTGGGAGTAAAGAGTATGTCGAAGAAACCCAGGGGCCCGGCCCGAGAGAATAGCAAAAGAACAAACAAGCCAACAAGGACAGTGGGCACGCCAAACAGCGTCTGGATGATATTTATCAAGACCCTCTTCCCACGGAAGTGGTGGAAGTGTATCACGCTCCCCAGCGGTACGCAGATCAGAGAGGCCAGAAGGCAGGCTGACCCTGAAATCCTCAAGGACCTCCCGGCTATCTCCAGCACTTCCGGGTCAAGGGATATTAGGAGTTCTAGGGCCTTGGTAAGACCGTCCCATATTTCAGTCAATTGTTCCCACCCGCTTTAATACGCTATTTCTTGGCACAGGCTTCGTACTTGCCGGTGCAGGTAATCTTGTCAGCGCAGTCAGGGCAAGCCACAAATCTCCGGATCATAGGGGTAAAATAGTGGTTCTCCATATTCGGGCACGCGAAATCCGGCGATTAAAGCCTGAATGGCATCAGATCTGAGGAAATCTACCAGATTGTTAGCCATCTCATAATGGACACCGTTCTTGCAGATCATCACCGCGTAGACATTCAGCATAATATCCCCTTCGTCTACCAAGGGTACCAAATCCAGGTCACCTTGGTAAGCCAGGAAGGTTCCCTTGTCTGTCAGGGTATAGGCCATCAGTTCATCGGCTATTCGCAGTGTTGCCCCCATCCCTGTCCCAGCTTCGACATACCAGCCAGCGGGTGCTCCAGCGCCTTCGATGTCCGCTGTATAATTATAGCCTGCCGATGCCCAGATGGCTTTTTCTTTGCCGTGAGTTCCCGATTCATCCCCTCGAGAGACGAATTCAACTGTATTCGGGTCAGCCTTCCCCTCTATCTGGATTTTTTGGAAGGCTTCTTCTGGAGCTAGACTACCAGTCAAGTTACCAATGCCTGCGGGGTCAGACTCAGGGCCTACGATGATGAAATAGTTATAAGCCCAGGTGACTCGCTCCGCACCGAAGGTTTCTGCTTGAACGGCGTAGTCACCGGCCATAAATGCTGCCTCTTGAGCGGGGTCATGGACGGTAACCACATCCACATCACCACTCCTACCTAACGCCAAAGCAGCACCGGTGCCCTTAGCTGTTATCTGCAAGTCGGCGTTATATTTTGGCTCAAATAGTTCCTCCAGAGCATCCCACAAGCCGGTGTCGTAAAGGCTGGTAGTGGTTGCTACCCTTAGTACCTCCGGCGACGGTCCTAGCACCTCGGTACAGCCGAGAATCGTTGCCAGCAATGTCAGAATTAATGCAATTGAAGCTATCTTAGCCAAAATTCCTTTCATCAATAACCTCCTTTTATCTCTACCTATTTTGCAGAAGATGAATTGCCGAAGCCTTCAATGTGGCCCTACTTCTACCCTTTTTTCAATCCAACTTTGCAAGACGGTTGGGGAATACTGGGGAAGCAACAACTGGCAACAAAAAAGCACCGCTACAAGAACGGTGCTGTCCAAAAACCAAGCTCCATATTCCCTCCTTTCCAATCATGGGAGGCGCAAACATTTCTATCTGTGCCTTCGAGGCTTTTCAGCCTACCGTCTGCTTGCCCTGGATTCTCTTTAGGCAAGACAGCTCAGAGAGAGTCAATACTTAATTCTGGATATTATATCAGGAACCTGATGACCAGGTAAATCTGGTATAACCGTATGGACACAGAGACAATTGCCAACCAAGCCAGACTATTATGTTTCTTTCGATTTCTTTTCGTCTGGCGCAGCTTCTTCGGGAGCTTCAGCCGCTTCCTCCGCTGCCTCCGCCTCTACTACTTCCTCTACTACCTTCTCTTCTACCTTTTCCACAGGTCGGAAACTGATTTTCGCCACAACCAAATCTGGGTTGTTGAGAACGGTAATGTCTTTGTCCAGCGTGATATCCCTGACGCGTATTGCCTGATCTAACTCAGTGAGGGAACTGATGTCCACTTCTATACTACTGGGGATTTTCGCCGGCAAACACTCCACAGTAAAAGTCCCCAGCTCATGATCGAGCATGTTGATCTTGGACTTCAGGGCTGGTGCTTCCCCAAGCAAGACCACAGGAACCTCTAACCTTATCTTTTCCTCCATCTTGACCTGATAAAAGTCAACATGGACCAATTGTCCCTTGCGCCAGTCTCTATCGAATTCACGAACTACGACGGTCCTGGGCTTCTTTTCCTTGGCAAGCTTGAGGTCGATAAGCCTTGTCTGGCCAGCTTGACTTAGCACTCGCTCAAGTTCCCTGGTGTCGCATTGTAGCGCCAGAGACTCGATGCCGTGCCCAAAAACATGCACCGGAGTAATACCCTGGTGACGCAAATGCTTAACTCTCTTGCCGAGAATCTCTCGGCTAGCAACCTTCAACTCTATCTTGTCCATTTCGGTCTGCTAATCATATCAAACCGATCTTCTCTATGCAAGAGACTGTGCCCGTTCATCTGAACAACGATTCGAAGAGACCATTAGGCGTTTCGGGCCAAGTCCTCCAAAGCTTGCTTCAGATCCACAGGTAAGGGCGACGTGAATTCCTGGTATTGCTTGGTTGATGGTAAACGAAAGCCAAGGCAGTAGGCATGAATAAATTGCCTGTCAAGATGAGCCGATCTCGTTCCATAAATGGGGTCACCGACGACCGGACAGCCGATAGCTGACAGGTGTATTCTGATTTGATGTGTGCGCCCTGTTAAGGGGCTGACTTGGACCAAAGTGTAGTTATCAAGGTATTTTCGGACTTGATACTGTGTAGTAGCCTCTTTCCCTGCTTCTACTATCGCCATTCTTTGTCTACGGCGAGGGTCTCGCCCAATGGGTGCTTCGATTATCCCCTGTTCTGGGGATAGCCTTCCTTTAACAACGACAAGATATCTTTTGGTTACAGTGCGACTCTTGAACTGTGCGGCTACATATTCCCGGGCAGAGTCGTTTTTGGCAATGACTATGAGACCAGACGTATCTTTGTCTAGTCTGTGAACTATGCCCGGGCGCGTGAGTTCATTGCTCATGGTCAGACCAGGACAGTGGGCTAAGATGGCATTGACTAGAGTATGGCTGGGATGCCCGGGGGCAGGATGGACTGTCAAGCCGGCAGGTTTGTCTATCACCATAATATCCTCATCTTCATAGATTACAGCCAAAGGGATTGGTTCAGGCAAAGGACGGCCTGGCCTGGGAGGGAGCTCGACTGTTATCCGGTCGCTCTTGCTTAATTTCTGGCTCGCCTTTGCCTTTTGCTCGTTGACCAGAACGTAGCCCTGCTCAATTAGTTTCTGTAAATAAGCGCGCGAGAATTGCGGCAGAACTTGGGTTAGATACTTGTCAAGGCGGATGCCAGGAGCGGGTGAATTGAATCGCAGTTTCTTAATTCTGGGGTCTGTGGTTGCGTTCATATTCTTTGCTAAACACCCCCGACTTATAGAAAGAATAAATGAGAACAAAGACACCCACCGTTATAGCTGTGTCAGCGATGTTGAAGGCTGGCCAGTGGAAGCTCCCCCACAAACGAAAGTAGATGAAGTCAGTGACATAGCCAAAATGGAGGCGGTCTATGAGATTGCCGACAGCACCGCCCCAAATCAAACCGATGGATACCATACTCAAGGTGGTAACTTGGGATAAGTAACGAAGGAACAACAAGACAATGAGCAAACTAGCTATGCCAATAATAGTGAGAAGAAAGGCTTGATTAGCGAGTAAACCAAAAGCAGAGCCTGTATTTCCAACGTAGGTCAAACTTAAGCGGCCAGTTAGGGGGAGCGATTCTCCCAGCGCTAAGTGGGCTCTGATCCACAGCTTGCTTAGTTGGTCAAAGGTAACTACCAGAGCAGCAACAATCAGAAACAAGCCTAATCTTCGTTTCTGCCTGTCTGAAGAAACCCTTGATTCATCCCCACCCACGAAATCTGGTATTTTGCTCGTCTCCAATTTAGTTGGAGATTCATTATCTTGTCCCTTTTGCATCCTTTTCTTGGCTTGCCTTACACTTCATACATAAGCTTGCTTGAGGTATCGCTTCAAGGCGAGCTTGCTCTATAGATTGCCCACAGGAATCACACAATCCGTAAGTGCCGGCTTCATATTTTTGTAAGGCATGCTCAACCTCATTCAGAGACTCTTCCAGCCTTTTTACCAAGACTAGTCTTTTCTCCAGTTCGGAGGCTTCATCGGCTCCCTCTTCTCTTTTGCCGAATGGGCTGCCTTCCTTTCTATCTGCCGATGGCTGACCGAGAGCTCTCAATTGCCCTATTTTTTCTAACAGCTCTGCTTTCTCTTTCTTTAACCTTTCATAAAGTTCAGCGGACTCCATCACTTCTTGCCCTCCCGATGATTTACAGCTATCTTACAGCGAAATTCCACACGAACAGCGCGAGACTTGCAGTCCTATTGTGCGATGTTGAGCTTGCCAAAAACGTTCCTTATGTCAGGATGTAAGGAGTCTCCGAGTTTTTTCACGGATTCGTATCTAATTTTGTTAAGTTCCCGCTGCTTTTCTGCGAACTCAGTTCGGGAGTAAAGTTTCTCAGGATGCAAGTAAATATCGTCCACATATCTTATTGCCACAGGCACCTTAAAGCCCGCGGGGGAATCCACCCAATCTTCTAAACCTCCCCTTAGTAGGGAATCGAGTACTGCCATCGTAGATTCGAGTCTTATATCTTTGTAATATTCTGCTTCCCCTATTCCTCCAGTATTTATCAGATAGTAATTCAAGTGGCGGATGCCTTTTATTATCTCATAAAATATATTAGCATGTTTAGCCAGGTCGCCGGCGACAAAGGGGTCGTAAAAGAACTCGCTTCTGATTTTCCCGGCCTGAGTTGGGTCACCAGCCGAGGACTCCATTGCCTGTCCCAGCACCATCAAGGCTGCTGCTTGCTCCCGGGTTAGCTTTGATATTGCCGGAATCAAGGGCCCCCTGGTGATAAGAATCAGATTGTCAATCCTATCTACATCGATATAGCGACTGGCATGCATGAAATCTCTTCTTAATATCACTGCCCTGCCGTTGGATGTTCTATCTAAGTTATAGAAATCAAAATCTCCGTCTTCGGTCACGTGAACATTCTCGCAGACAGTTTCCGGTTTCAACAGTCCGTAGAATATTTCGATTTGCTCCCCGGGGTTCACGCCCTCCGTTTTTACGAATATGCCCCCGGCTTCAAATCCATGAAAAGAACCATCCGGCATGAGAGTCCCCCCATCGTCCTGAATGAGCCAGGATTTTTCCTTGCCTTTTCTGGCTAGGATTCTACAGGTTGTAGTTGTCTTCCCGTTGGCACTTAATGCTACAAGTAGCGTCCTGACCAACCGATAGTCCCCTCGCGCCGATTGAAGGTAATCTTCTCTGCAGCCGGCATGTAAGAAGATGCCCCCCCTTCTCGTCTTAGCTACCCAATCTTCGGCGGCGAAAACTCCCTTCTTATATTCACCTATGTAGTTACCATTCCTAATTATCTTGACAAACCTGCCATCATCCAGCATGGCCAATCTGATAGTGATATCTTTTTCGGGGAGCGGCTTTGACTGGTTAGTCTCAAAAGCCTCATCAGCGAAGAATAAGATGTAGTAGGTTGGCTTTTTGACTTCCCCCTTTGGGGATATAAAAAGGTTTTTACCTCCGTAGGCAACATGGGCAAACCGCTCAGGAACAATTAACCTGACCGCAGTGTTACCAGTCTCATTGCCTACAATTCTGTCTATGGAAATCAACCTTTGTTTGCCCAAAGTCGTTTCACACCGAGCTAATAGCCTCAGTTCATCCTCGCCGAAGCGATGGTCAACGCTGTTCTTGGTGAACATTGCTGACCTGGAAGTGGGCTCACTTTGGGCGACAAAGTTCCTATACAACGTCTTCTTGACCCCCGGCTGTTTTCCCACAAGCTTTCTCAATTCCCCATCAGAGGGGTTATCGGTCAACCGCTTTTCTTCGCGCGCCTTTTGCCAGATTCTGTCGGCAGTTATGGCAAATTGTTCTAGCTCAAACACTAATATCACGCTCCTTGAGAAAAATGTAATTACGTGTTCCCAAATTCACGGGAATCAGAGGCTAATATTTATTGCTTAGACCTCGCGGAATTCCCCTTCCACCGTGCCTTCTTCTCCCCCACCGGGTCCCTCTCCGCCAGGTTTCTCTCCACCAGGTCCTTCTCCACCAGGTGGTGGCTGCCCTGGTTGCTGGTAAGCCGACGCCCCAACCTTCTGGATGGCTTGCGATAGCTCCTGCATCGCATTACGAATGGCGTTTACATCCTTCCCTTGAAGAGCTGCCTTTACGCCGGCTATCTTATCATTTATGTCCTTGTTTACATCGGCTGGTATCTTGTCTTTGTAGTCACGGAGGGTTTTTTCTGCCGTGTAAGCCAGGCTGTCAGCAGAATTGCGCACCTCTATTTCTTCTTTACGTTTAGCATCCTCGGCAGCATGTTGCTCGGCTTCTCGCCTCATCTTCTCCACTTCCTCTTTGCTCAATCCGCTCGAGGCGGTAATAGTAATCTTTTGTTCTTTCCCCGTGCCCTTATCGCGAGCACTAACATTGAGGATGCCATTGGCATCTATATCGAAGGTCACCTCAATCTGCGGCACACCTCGCGGCGCCGGCAGAATACCGTCGAGTACAAATCGCCCCAGCGTTCGGTTATCGGCTGCCATAGGGCGTTCCCCTTGAAGGATATGTATTTCCACGCTTGGTTGACTATCGCTTGCGGTGCTGAAAATCTGGCTCTTCTGAGTGGGTATAGTAGTGTTGCGAGGAATAAGCGGCGTAGCTACTCCCCCCAGTGTCTCTATCCCTAGAGTGAGCGGGGTGACATCGAGAAGAAGGACTTCCCCTACCTCACCCTTAAGCACCCCAGCTTGAATGGCAGCCCCCATGGCGACAACCTCGTCGGGGTTGATTCCCTTCGACGGTTCTTTGCCGAAGAACTGTTTCACCTTTTCTTGAACCAAGGGCATTCTGGTCTGGCCACCAACCAGAAGGACTTCGTCAATTTTGTCAATGGGAGCCGAGCCCTTCTTGGCAGCCTCAAATGCTTGTACGCAGAGTTGGACCGTCCTTTCCACCAGGTCCATGACCAGTTGCTCCAGCTTGGAGCGCGTGAGGGTGATATTAAGGTGCTTTGGTCCCGAGGCATCAGCCGTAATAAAAGGAAGGCTTATGTCAGTCTGTTGCACCGTCGAAAGTTCAATCTTGGCTCGTTCTGCTGCCTCTTTAAGGCGCTGCATTGCCATACGGTCGTTCCTTAAATCGATTCCTTGGTCCCGCTTGAACTCATCACAAAGCCATTCGATAACGCGCTGGTCGAAATCGTCACCTCCTAGGTGGGTATCACCACTGGTGGTTTTCACTTGGAAGGTGCCTTCACCAATCCCAAGAATCGATATGTCAAAGGTGCCGCCGCCGAGGTCATAGACGGCTATGTTCTCTTCTCCCTTCTTGTCTAGGCCGTAGGCTAGGGCGGCTGCGGTTGGCTCATTAATGATACGAAGGACATTCAAGCCGGCGATTGCACCGGCATCCTTGGTTGCCTGCCGCTGGCTATCATTGAAATAGGCTGGCACGGTGATTACAGCGTCGGTGATCTTCTCCCCTAGATAAGCCTCAGCATCGGCCTTCAGTTTTTGCAGAATCATTGCTGAGATTTCTGGTGGGCTATACTCCTTGCCTGCCATCACCACTCGGATATCATTATTGGCTGCCCTCGTTACTTTATAAGTTTTGCGGTGAGCATCCTCCTCCACAGGTAGTTCCCTTCCTGGTGGTTCCCCCCACTTGCGCCCCATGAATCGTTTTATGCTGTAGATAGTATTCTCGGGGTTAACAATAGCCTGGCGCTTAGCTATCTGCCCTACTAATCGCTCTCCATTCTTGCTTATTGCCACTACTGAAGGATACAGGTTAGAGCCTTCCGAGCTGGGGATAAGCTTTGGCTTTCCTCCCTCTATAACAGCAACCTCGCTCAATGTTGTCCCCAGGTCAATACCTACTGCCTTAGCCATATTATCTCTCCTCTTGAATCTTATTCTTATTACCTGCGCCTACCATGACCATGGCAGGGCGAAGGAGTTTGTCCCTAAATTTATAGCCCTTGCGAATCTCCTCTACGACTATGCCCTCTTCCCCCTCCAGCTGGCCCGCCGCTTCATGCCAACAAGGGTCAAAGCACTCTCCCTTGGCCTTGATTTCAGCCAGCCCCTGCGTCTCTAAAACGGCTTTGACTTTATTATAGATGAGTCTTATGCCTTCAGTCCAATTCTGTTCATAAAGCTCTACTGGCAGAGAAGCGAATGCTCTTTCAAAATCGTCCAGGATAGGTAGCAAATCCAAGACAAGCATCCTGTTAGCACACTCAACCATCTCTGATTTCTCCTGTTCAGCGCGTTTTATGTAGTTCTCAAGGTCCGCCTGGCTTCTCTGCCAATTGGCTAGATATTTCTCTGTCTTTTCCTTTTCTTCAGCGAGAGCTGTCTGTAATGCCTCAATATCTTCCGACTGCTCACATCCTGCATCAAGGATTTCGTCACCCTCGGCCAACGCTGTACCTCCTTTAGATGTATTCGGCCACTGAGCTGCTCAACAATGCTGACAGGCAATTGAGCGAAGAAATAGCCTTAGCGTAGTCCATTCGTTTGGGGCCAATCACTCCCACAATTCCACTGGCCTTATCAGGTACTCCATACTGGCTGGCCAGTAGGCTCAAGTCCTGTAGCGCTGGCTCCGGGTTTTCTTCGCCAATGACTACTTGTACCCCTCCCCTACGGGATTCTTGGTCAAAAATATTTCTGAGCCAATCCTCTCCTTCCAGAACTTCTAGAATTCCCAGTATTCTCGGACTGTTGGTAAACTCTGGTTGACTCAGCAGCAGTCGCAGTCCTTCGAGATAAGGCTCACCATAATCCAGCTTATCTTCAGCAGTCATAATCTCTGCTAAGGATTCAGATATCTGTCTTTCTTCAGAAGATAGTCCCTCTCTCTTGGCCAAGATATCGCTGCTGGTCATCCCATCATAAATAGAAGTGAGTCTGTTGGCCATCTTCGTTAGTGCATCCTGGCTAACCTCTGTGTTAAAAGACAAGACCTGCCGTCTAACTTTTGCTTCGTACAGAACCACGATCAGCAAAGCCATGAAATCCTGCAAGGCCACCAAATCGAGATGCTTGAAGCGGCAACGAACCGCTTTGGGAGTGGTTATTACTACCAGGTTGTGAACAAGACGCGCTAAGAGGGCCGCCACCGTTCTTAGCCATTGCTCTAGCTCTTCCCTTGCTTCCTTAGATAATTGATGAATTAGATACTGCTCAACACGGGGCAGTTCAATCTCTTCCCCTATCAATTCCACATAGTAGCGGTAAGCCTTATCAGTGGGTATGCTTCCGGCAGAACGATGAGGATGGATGACATATCCTTCTCGTTCCAGGTACGCTGTATCATTGCGGATGGTAGCCGGGCTTACCTTCAAGCCATACTTTTCCACAATGGCGCTTGAAGCCACTGGTGCTGCTCTGGTGATATAGTCTTCAACTATCACCCTGAGGACAGTTTCTCTTCTTTCTCTCGAAGCCATTTAGCACTCTCCGCATTTGATTGCTAAACAGATTAATTTATCAGTATAAACACGTTCTGTCAACGATACTGTAGGAGCCCATTGGAATGGGTTCTTATTATTGACCGAGAGTGAAATATTAAGTACTATTATACCACTAATGTGAAAACCACTAAGACATTTCCCTCGGCGCAGCGTGATAGCGAGGTAGCTCGAATCCTAAGATTGGAAGCCGAGAGGCAAGCAAGTAGCATAAATCTTATTGCCTCTGAAAACCACGCCAGCCGGGCAATCCTTGAAGCCCAAAGTTCGGTGCTCACCGATAAATATGCGGAAGGATACCCCGGGCATCGCTATTATGGCGGTTGTGTATATATAGACACAATTGAAGATTTAGCCATTGAAAGGGCCCGCAAGCTATTTAAGGCCGAACATGCCAATGTCCAGGCTCATAGTGGCGCTCAAGCTAACATGGCAGCCTATTCAGTGTTATTGGAGCATGGAGATACTGTCATGGGGATGAGTCTCAGCCACGGCGGGCATCTCACCCACGGCTCTGATGTCAATTTCTCAGGGAAATGGTACAACATTGTCCCTTACGGAGTCGATCCCAAGAGCGAGATGCTGGACTATGATGGGATCGAGAGGTTAGCTCTGAAGCATAAACCCAAGCTAATTATAGCTGGGGCCAGTAGTTACTCTCGTACTATTGATTTTGAGAGGCTTCGCTACATAGCTGATAAGGCGGGCGCCAGGCTATTGGTTGATATGGCTCACATAGCAGGGATCGTAGCCGCGGGACTTCATCCCTCCCCTGTGCGGTATGCTGACGTTACTACTTCTACCACGCAAAAGACGCTGCGGGGTCCGCGGGGTGGCTTTATTTTGTGTGATAAGGAGCTGGCTTCAGTCATTGATGCTGCGGTCTTCCCTGGGATGCAGGGCGGTCCCTTCATGCATATCATCGCTGCCAAAGCCGTGTGCTTCTTTGAAGCTATGCAGCCCGGGTTCGTTGATTACCAGAAGTCAGTGCTGAACAATGCTCGGGTTCTGGCTTCTGAACTCCAGACATATGGGATGCGTGTTGTTTCCGGGGGTACAGATAACCACATTGTCCTTGTTGATCTCTCGCCGCAAGGGATAACCGGGAAGAATGCCGAAGAGGCTTTGTGGGGGGTGGGTATCTCGGTAAATAGAAATGCCATTCCTTTTGACCACAAGCCTCCGGTGATTACAAGTGGTATCCGGATGGGTACGGCGGCAGTGACCACGAGAGGTTTTGGCACAGAGGAGATGAAGCGCATCGCTTCCTTCATTGCCAAAGTGCTTTCTCCTTCGGGGGATAAGCGAGTCCAAAAGCAAGTCGGCCAGGAAGTGCGGGAGATGTGCCAACGATTCCCCATTCCCGGGCTGGCATAAACGATTTCTCATTCGCTCAGTTTCTTACTTGCTTTTGCTGACCCTTCGTAAGAAACGGCGATGATTTCATGCTATAATCAATGTGATATTTCGCTCACTGACAAGCGATGATGGACGAACTAAAAGTATTCAGCGGTACTGCCCACCCTGCCTTGGCAAAAGCTGTGTGTGATTACTTAGACATACCGTTGGGGGAGGCTGAGGTCTTCGAGTTTAGCAATGAAAATATCTTTGTGCGCATCCTTGAGAATGTCCGGGAACGAGACGTCTTTATCGTTCAGCCCATTTGCTCTCCAGTTAATAAGAGCCTGGTCGAGTTGCTCATCATGCTCGATGCCTTCAGGCGAGCTTCAGCGGGGCGCATCACTGCTGTCGTTCCCTATTACGGCTATAGTCGCACTGATAAGAAAGATCAGCCCAGAGTTCCTATCACTGCTCGCCTGATCGCCGACCTGATTACTACTGCTGGAGCTAATAGACTGCTCACCGTGGACCTTCATGCCCCTCAAATTCAAGGATTCTTTACCATACCTGTAGATGAACTCACCGCCCGGCCCATGCTGGCTCAATATTTCAGGGAGAAAGCTCTGAATAACCTGGTAGTGGTTGCCACTGATATTGGTATTTCCAAGGTGGCCCGTGACGTTGCTGCCAAGCTTGAAGCGCCCCTGGCTATTGTGGAAAAGAGGCGCGTGGGGAATGTCGACGCCAGTGAAACCCTGAACGTAATTGGCGACGTTGAGGGAATGCATGCCCTGACGGTTGACGATGAAATTGATACCGCAGGTTCTCTGGTCGGGGTGGTGAATGCTCTCTTAAAGCTTGGTGTTACCAAGGTTTATGCCTGTTGCACCCACCCTGTTTTCTCTGGTTCCGCTATCCAAAGGATAGCAGCCAGCCTGGTGAAAGAGGTAGTGGTTACCGACACCATACCCGTAAATAATGATAAGAAGCTGAATAAGATTACCGTTTTGTCCATAGCCTCGCTTATCGGTGAAGCCATTCATCGCATCCATACGGGGTTATCAGTAGGGGCGATGTTCGAGGGATAGCAGAGGGGTTAGGAAATCCAGAATACTAAGCACGAAATACTAAACAATACCAAAGCTCAAAACTCAAAACACCAAAATGGAGAAGGTTTCGGGCTTGGAGCATTAAGATTTTGAATTTGTTTAGAGCTTAGCAATTAGGATTTAGGATATTATCGAGCGATGGTTAAGTGGCTTAGCAGTCTGTTTGATTCCAACGAGAAAGAATTGAGGCGCTTTCAGCCTCTGGTTGATCACATAAGCTTGTTGGAGCCTGAGTTTGAAAAACTCAGCGATGCTAAGCTCCGAGCCGAAACCGATGAACTCAAGGCGCGACTGAAGGATAGCGTGAGCCTGGATGATATTCTGCCGGAGGCTTACGCTGCTGTTAGAGAAGTAGCCAAGCGAACCATAAAGCAGAGACATTTCGATGTCCAGCTAATAGGAGGCATCGTCCTTCATCAAGGGAAGATAGCCGAGATGAAAACTGGTGAGGGGAAAACCCTGGTAGCTACCTTGCCTCTCTACCTCAATGCCCTCACGGGACAGGGCTGCCATCTGGTTACCGTGAATGATTATCTGGCCAAGCGAGATTGCTACTGGATGGGTCCCATTTACCACGCCCTGGGTGTAAGCGTGGCCTGCATCAATGCCCAGCAAGCAACTGGCCAACCTGCTCCTTCATATATCTATGACCCCAGCTATGAGTCGGAAGACCAGAAGTGGAAATTTCTTCGCCCTATCACCCGCCGCCAGGCTTATGAGGCAGATATAACTTATGGCACCAATAATGAGTTTGGGTTCGATTACCTCCGAGATAATATGGTCTGGGACTTGTCCCAATGTGTCCAGCGTCCCTTGACCTATGCCATCGTGGACGAGGTTGATAACATTCTTATCGATGAAGCCCGTACACCATTGATTATCAGCGGGGCTGCCGAAGAAGCAACTCAGAAATATTACGCCTTCGCCCAACTATCATCCCGCCTCAGCAAAGACGCAGACTATACCATTGAGGAACGTACACGCTCAGTCCACCTTACCGAGATGGGCATGAACAAGATGGAGAGTATGCTGAAGCATGAGGGCTTGCTCAAAGCACCTGACCTTTATGACCCTTCTAATTACTTCCTCACTCAATATATGGACAGTGCCCTCAAAGCTCATGCCCTGTTCAAGAGGGACAAGGACTATGTGGTCAAGGATGGGCAGGTCATCATTGTGGATGAATTCACAGGCAGACTGATGTTTGGCAGGAGGTATTCTGAAGGATTGCATCAAGCCATCGAGGCCAAAGAGAAGGTGAAGATTCAACGAGAATCGGTCACCCTGGCCACTATCACCTTCCAGAACTACTTCCGCATGTATCAGAAACTGGCGGGCATGACCGGTACCGCGGCTACGGAAGCCGAGGAGTTTCACAAGATTTATAACTTGGAAGTGGTTGTTATTCCTACAAACAAGCCCTTGATTCGCGCTGAATATCCTGACCAGATTTACAAAGACGAGAAAACTAAATTTGCTGCCGTAGCCAGGGAAATCAAGCAATCAAATGACCAGAAAAGGCCAGTCCTTATTGGCACAACTTCTATTGAGAAATCAGAATATTTAGCTGACCTCCTGAAGAGAAATGGCACACCCCATCAGGTATTGAATGCCAAGAATCATGAAAAGGAGGCGGTTATAATCGCTCAAGCTGGGCGTCTGGGAGCGGTAACCGTAGCCACGAATATGGCCGGCCGAGGTGTGGATATTATACTTGGTGGCAATCCCGAGGGGCGTGGGCAGGCAGAATGGCAGGAAGAGCACAACAAGGTAGTTGAGCTGGGTGGGCTTCACATTGTAGGCACCGAGCACCACGAAGCCAGGCGCATAGATAATCAGCTTCGGGGAAGGGCAGGAAGGCAGGGAGACCCGGGCAGTTCTCGTTTTTATGCATCTATGGAAGATGAGATTGTTCGCCGGTTCGGCGGCGACCGTGTCAAGGGGATTATGCAGTGGGCAGGTATGGATGAAAACACCCCCATTGAGCATTCCTTTGCCACTAAGGCTATGACCAATTCACAGGTCCAGACCGAAGGCTACCATTTCAACATTCGTAAACACCTTGTGGAGTATGATGATGTTGTCAACATACACCGCGAGGTGATTTACGCTGAGAGGAAGAAAATCCTCAGTGGCGCCGACCTCAAGGCAAACATAATCTCCATGGTTCAGGATGAAATCAAGGACCTGGTAGACAGGCATCTCGGCAATATGAGCTACGAACGGGAAGAGGAAAAGCAATCTAATCTGTCCGGCTTGCTTGACGATGTATCCACCATCTTCCCATTGCCCCCCCAGTTCAGGAGCGATGGGCTTTCTGAACTCGGCGAGAAGCAAATCACAGAAAAATTGACTGATTATGCCACCGAGCTTTACAACCAGCGGGAACAAGAGCTAGGCCCTGAGAACATGCGAATAGCGGAGAGGTTGGTAATGCTGCGAGTTATCGACCGGTTATGGATGGAGCATCTTACTGCCATGGAGCATTTGCGTCAGGGGATAGGTCTGCGGGCTGTTGGCCAGGAGCAGCCACTGGTGGTGTACAAGCGGGAAGGGCATGCCTATTTTGAAGCCCTCTTAGCTAGTATTCAGCATGACGTTGTCCATAGCATCTATCACGTCGGTCTTGCCAAGCAAGCTCCTCAGAAAAAGAAGGAGGCGGTTCCTGTGGGCAAAAGAGTTGGGCGTAATGACCCCTGCCCCTGCGGGTCAGGCAAGAAATACAAGCACTGCTGCGGTAAATAGAAAGTTTTGTCCCGCCAAGTCGGGAGCTGTGATTGCGAGCGAGGACATCGCTTGCTATTATAAGGGTGTCCAAAAATGTAGCGCGAGGCTTTAGCCTCGTGCCGCACGACCCTAAAGGGTCGCACTACAAAATCGAGGATGTAGTTGCCCAATTTATTGGGCTTGTAATTTATAAAAGGAGGAGGGTGCGATGCCAATTTATGAGTACAAATCAAGAAACGGTGCTCACTGCAAGCTGTGTAAGAACAAGTTCGAGGTAAGGCAGGGGATAGATGATGAACCGCTGACAAGATGCCCGGAATGCGGAGCCGAGATAAGGAAGGTCTTTTCTCGTCCATTCCTGGGCCCAAGAGAATCCCTTAACCACGAAGGCCCTTTGAATTATTTAGAGGACGAGGACGACGAATTAGGACTGGAGGAAGACCTTGCCGAAGACGAAGTCTGGGAGTGAGGGAGAAGCATCATGTTTACTACTGGGATGGTGTTGAGGAAATTGAGAACGAATGAGATTCATGGCACAGGCAGTGTTTGCTGTTTATCTTGGCACTGTTTCGGCCAGTCACTCGTGAGTGCCAGAAGTGTGATCTGCTACGTGAGCTAAAGAAGCTAAAGCGAGAAGCCCGGCTTTTGCGGCTAATTTACTTTGCCGAGTCGACTAGAAGGAGGAGTTTATGTCACAAAAAGTAACCAAGGAAGAACTTCTGGCCAAGGCAAAGAAGCCAGCGGAAGATGCCATGAAATTGCATGCATTCTATCGGGGTAAGATGCAGACAGTGCCCAAATGCCAGGTCCGTGATTTTAACGATTTTGCTATCTATTATACGCCCGGTGTTGCTGAAGCCTGCCGGGCGATAAAGGCAGACGAGTCGAAATTTGCAGAGTTAACTAACAGATGGAACACCATAGCTGTTGTTTCGGATTGCACCAGGGTGCTGGGACTCGGGGATATTGGTCCCAAGGCGGGCTATCCCGTGATGGAAGGAAAGTGCTTATTGTTCAAATACCTTGGT
>Ga0315537_1000103_pt1 | contig 54308 bp, 52 predicted proteins | sample SalMarSW160270MG_FD_203091 | JGI IMG/M metagenome (GOLD analysis project Ga0315537, IMG submission 203091) | Salt marsh sediment microbial communities from the Plum Island Ecosystem LTER, Massachusetts, United States - Salt Marsh Sediment SW1602-70 ... | reverse complement strand
GTCCTGCTGTAAGTATCTCCATTCCGCCCGGGTAGGCCGGATTCAGGAAGCTTCCCTGCCCTTCAATCAAAATCACATCTGGGTGGTTGTCGTGCCAGGCCTGCCAGACCGCATTCTCGATCTCGCCAGTCACGAAATCAACGATAAGGGAATCGATGATAATGCTGTAGTGCGCCCCCTGCATCCATGCCGTCTGACCCGTACCGATAAGCTCGACGCTGAGCCCCGCCTCCCGGAATGCATCGTACAGAATCCAGGCTGTGGTTCTCTTACCGAGCGCAGAATCCGTACCGAGTACCGCAATCTTCAGTGATTTGACCTCCTTGATTTTCCCGCTGAAGAAGTGCATTTCATCCCTGGGAGGAAGCTTCCGTATATCGCGTAATTTGACGTTGTGCCGAGCAGCCAGTTCTGCAAAATCCGGATCTTCGGAGAGTATATCGTGCAGGCCGCTATCCACATGGAGCCCGAGCCTGATTGCCTCTTTCACATCCTTCCGTGCCTTTTCACTCAGCCTCCCTCCGTCCGGTGCAAGGCCCACAACGAAATGAGTGGCCTGCGTACCAGCTTCCTCAGCAGCCTGTACAGCCGCAGTCAGGTCTTCATACACTGGGATACCCGTAGCCCTGCCGTCGAGCACCTCTCCCGCATCCATTCCCGCATAACGGCTGTCGATTACGGAAAGTGCACGGTAGCGTTCCGTTCGGCGTACGAGGCCATGGGCTGTCTTGCCGTTTGTTGTCGCAAATGCTCCCTCGCAGTACACGATTGCGTTGCCATCGGGCCAGTGATTCATCATCTCCTCCCCGTGAGAATCACAACGTATCTGCCGGGCTCGAGGCCCCGCTCCCGATACCCATTTGCGAGAACGGCCAGTCCCGCGGTGGAGGCTGGAAGTACGCTGAGACCCTCCTGTTCGCGGACCATTCGCGAAAAGGTCATCATACTTCTATCTGAGACATACCCGGCAAGGCCACCGGTTCTCCGAATGGCTTCCAGTGCAAGGTCACCGTCGATGGAGTGCCAGTTGATGAGCGGTTCGTTGATCTTTGTTTCCCGTATGTCCTCAGCAGAAAGATCCTCACAGGATGGCAGGTTTTTCAGATACGCCTGAACGATCGGATTTTTCCGGTACGAGGAACCGGCAATAAGTTTTGGAACATGGGATGTTTTTCCACGTCTGTACAGGCTGACAAAACCTTTGTACATGCCTGCAAGGGTTGTCCCGTTAGACACCGGAACCGCAACGGCAGTCGGGGCGTCACGGAGCTCATCGTATATCTCATAGGCGATCTCGCCGTACGCACTGAGCTGTAGAGCGGTATTTTCACCCCCGGGATTGGCGTCGTAGATCTCTTTTTCCGCTGCGTACTCCTGTGAGAGCTGTACCGTCTGTTCATAGTCAATCGGGGTTCGAATGATCTCGGCGCCGAATTTCCTGATCTCATCGATACGTTTGGTCTGATAGTTTTCAGGTATGAATATGAAACACTTGAGCCCTGCCATGTAAGATGCAAGTGCGATAGCCACACCGTAATTGCCGCAGGTAGCAACGGTCACTGCGTCGTATCCGCGCCTGAGTGCATCCATGCCCTGGGCAAAGGCAATACGGTCCTTCTGTGTGCCTGTCGGGTTACTCCCCTCGAACTTCATATAGATCTGTCGAAGGCCTATCTCCCGTTCACTGTTCCGGGCACGGGTCATGGTTGTGTCGCCGACCTGCGACTCAAATATATCCTCGTATGCCTCCAGGCGTTCTTCGATGGTGAACTCAGGAGAAGATGCAATCTGGATCTGCCTTTCCGTATCGATGAGGATGTCAGGCGAGTCGGGCGTGGCACCATCGATGAGAGTGAAATTTCTGTTCGATGAAGGTGCGCTGTTCTGGTCTTCATATTCATTCATACTCGGCGGCTCCTCGTTGCATATATTAAAAAATCAAACACTACGTATCATTTTATGGGGCTTTTATTTTTCCATTTCTCCGAAAAATGGGCACCTGGAAAAAATATATATGATTTTTCACTGCGAGGCGATTGTGAAATGATCAGCCCCTTTCTTGAACAGGCAACTCTCAAACTGTGTACGCATTATTCTGAATATCCTATTTTGTTAATCTTCGAGAATGCTTTATAATAGCGCACCAATTGAAAGTACAGATAGAATCATGCACCATCATCCAGGATTCATAAGTTTATTCATGAACTGGTGAAAACCAGACAGCCCTATGATGCAGCCGCACGCTTCCCCGCACCCACTGCCATGCCTTCTCAGCTAAACGGCGCGTCAGAAGCAGAATAAGGTCGTCAGGTACACCTGCTGCCCGAAAGGATTGCGACGAGACGTCACACTGGTCGTTCATATAATCAATCACTACGAATTTATTACTACGTTTGCTCATGGCTATTTCACATGAAAACCATTCGATACGGACAATATCGGCGATATCAGACGCAATTCCGACCATCGACATCAGCCTGTGCTGCTCGAATTCTCGGATCATCGCATGCCGGTACACACCGCTTTGCGGATTCCACCAGCAGGGAAACAGCTCCCCGAACAGGTAAAAGATCCTGAACCATGCAACCACCCCCTCCAATACCTCCGGCTCCACAAACTCCTGCAGGAGGAAATGGTCGCCCGGATTGAAATTCCGCGCTTCGGCAATCTCCCGCAGAGTCAACCGATCCCGCACGATCTTCACTCCACGCTGCCCGTATCCTGTAGCCGGCTTGATGACAATTGGAAGTCCCAGTTTCTCTTTCTCTTCAAAGGTAAGCCTTCGCGAAGGCTCCCAGTTCCGTATCACCACGGTATTGGGTACTGGAATGCCGGCATTGATCAGGTTAAAATGTGTGATTGCTTTGTCCGCTGAAAACCGAACCTGATCTACATCGGCGACAATTCGGGTTCCATGGTCTTTGAGAAGGTAGGCAAATTTCGTGAATGGATGCTCCAGGTTTTCCGTGTCGGAAGCAAGGTCCAGGTAGAAACGGATTTTAAGCCTGCTTTCCAGGACATGAGACGCGACGTGCTCAAGCTTCGATTCATTTACTTTGAGAAAGCGAAGCCCTCGTGCTTCACACTCCCTGCGCAGAGCATCGATGAAGAGAACATCACCATTTTCATCAATCCACCCTATGCCGAAGTCGTATACGTCCATAAAACCCTATTGTTACGGTTAAGATTCCCATTGGGATCATCAACAGCATATCATTGCAGCACTTTCATTGTACCCTCTTAAAAATAAAACTCAAGAGCTTGTACACGAGTTTCGCGGCAAGAAAATCGGGTGCTTTGTTTCGTGACGGGCAGAGCTCTACTACATCGAATCCCACCACCCGCCTGCTTTCAGTCACATTTCTCAACAGTCTGATCACCTCGTACCAGCCAAGGCCCCCCGGCTCGGGCGTTCCGGTGGAGGGCATGATTCCCGAATCAAAGACATCGAGATCGATAGTGATATAGACGGGATCGATAAGCAGAGAGGAAACCTGTTCGAGGTATCGGTCGGAGACAGAACAATCGTGCGCAAAGAAAACACGCTCTTTCTTGAGACGAGAATCCCCGGTCGTACCACGGGCACCCGCTTCGCTTGTACCACGGGCACCCGCTTCGCTTGTACCACGGGCACTCCCTTCGGTCGTATCCATGCTTCGTATACCCACACTAACAACGGTATCGATGATTTCGCCGACTCTGGACATAACACAGGCATGATTGTAGCGGCTTCCCTGATACAAATCACGACGGTCGGAATGGGCATCTAGGTGCAGAACACTCAACGATCTGAAGTGCTCTGCATGGGCTGCAATGGTCCCAATAGATACCGAGTGCTCTCCTCCAAGTACCACCGTGAATTTACCGTCGGCGAGATACCGAGCAACACGAGCCCTTACCTTTTCAACCATGGTTTCGACTTTCCACGCTCTAATCGGACGGGCCGTACACAGACCCTGCATGTACACCTGGGAATCGGTCTCAATATCGTAGAGCTCAAGGTTGCGAGATGCTTCCAATATGGCACGAGGTCCATGCCTGGAACCCTTCATCCAGGTACTCGTGCGGTCAAATGGTACGGACAACAGCACAACTCTTGAAGTATCGTATGTCGAGTACCTGAGTTCGAGACCGTAGAAGTTGCGAGGTGTCTTATCTTTCATATTACTCCATGATAAATACCGCAGCAGCCATCACAGTGGTCCAGAGCCCGTCCTTATTTCCCTCAGCCGATTGACAGATATTTCTTGTCTTGAAAATATGGCCGCTTGCCCGGTACACATTCTTTCGCTCATCCCAGGCCTGGTCCGGGTCGAAAGGTATCCCGAGGGTAGTTGCCAGCATAGTTGCAGCCAGGTCTTCCGCGTAATTGCCCGAAATACGGGCGGTTTCGCCGAAGCTGTGGTGCTCGGCTATGTACCCGTAGTGCTCCCTCTCCTTGGGAACAGCTATACCGATAGCCGCAGAAACGAGACGATTTGGCTCTCTCGTCCCGTTTCTTGCCAAGACGCAATAGGTGAGCTGGCCGGCCTTTAACATCGCCAGCCCTTCTTCCTTGGTGATTATTGCACACATTGGAGGCAAAATGCTCGAAACATAGACCAGGTTACACTTTTCGATGCACGCCTGTCTCAACGCCACTTCGAAAGAAGAGAGCTTGTCGCGGTGCATACCGACACCCTTGGTAAGGAAGAGTTTTTTCGGAATGAGCCCCATCATTTCTTCTCTCCGTCAAGAAATGCATTGAACTCCTTCTGGTTCCGATTTCTCCACGAGCCATTGTGGTATGCAAAACTCGCAATGAGTGGCACCGCAATGGTGGCCTCGGAAAAAACGATCTGCTCAGCACCTTCGTCCACCTTACCCCAGGAGTGCGCTTCCTTCAGGGTCGAACCGGACAACCCCCCGTCCCGTTCATCGGCAACGGTGATCTGCACGGCATATTTGTGCATGGATACCTCTTCACCAAGGATGTCCGCCGCAACCGTGACATCCTGGGCAAAGTTCTTGGGTACCCCGCCCCCGATCATGAACAGTCCCGTGGCCTTTGAAGCGACCTTTATACTTGTCAGCTCTAGGAAATCCTTCACCGAGTCTATCGTCACATGGGCCTTCTTTTTCCGCTCCCACTGATGATAGACCAGCCCGAATCCTGCGCTGGAATCGGAGAAGGCGGGTACGAAGATGGGTACTCCCATCTGATGGGTAGCCCACATGACCGACCCCTTGCCTATTTTCTTTTTCACCAGGTATTTTGCCATAATCCGGATGAACTCCCGCGAAGAGTACGGCCGTGCCGGGAGCCCGTCAGCGATCTCCTTTACGGTCATATCGCAGACGCGAAGCTCCTCCTCATCGATGTAGGTATCGTATATTCGGTCGATCTGTTGGCTCATAAGCCTGTCGTCGTCCGCCAACGGTGTGCCCTGATAGTGTTTGAAGCCCAGGGCCTCGAAGAAATCCTGATCCACTATGATTGCACCGGTAGAGACAATCACATCCACCATGTTGAACGAGACCAGGTCGACCACGATCTTTTTCAGTCCGGCGCTGAAGAGCGATCCCGCAAGGCAGAGGATAATGGTACAGTCATCGTCGGCGAGCATTGCGTCATATATACGTGCCGCCCGCGCCAGGTTTCTCGCCTGAAACGCCGTCTTCTCGAACTGCTCGATGATGGGGACTGCATTGAAGGTTTTTATATTTATGTGCTGCACTTCGTGCTTTAAATATTCCTTTTTGTCCATTTTTCTACACCTCCTTCTATTTATGCATGTTAAATATACCATGCATTCAGGTACAAATCCATACGTGTATCTATCGGGACACCCTCCCTTCGCACAGCATTTACAAAAACCCACTATATTATGCTCACCGTGGAGGGATGGTCAATAAAATTCAAGTACAATATGAGGCATTAATCAAGAAAATTGCGGATATCACAACGGTTTCCACTTGTAATTATAAGGATTATAATTATAATCAGTATAGGGGGTGGCAGATCATTCATAATACTTTTCTACCTGTTGGAGTTGGTACCAATAAGTAATACAGGGAAACTTGTTGACTTCATCGTCTGAACATGTTTATCATAACGCTGTGTTTCCACCAAATAGATATTCACTTCCATGGGCTCTGCATAACTTTATTATCGAGAGAGTACGCTACAAGGAATCCCTCAATGAGCAAAACAACATCTAAGCAACAAACCAGACCATCACTATCCATGGCGGCATTCAAGGGAACAGACCCGGCATGTCTTGAGGATTCTTTCAGGTATCACCTCGAGTACTCCCTGGGTAAGGACGAGTACAGCGCTACGCAACGCGACATCTTCAAGAGCCTTGCCATGACAGTGCGGGACCTCCTGTTCGAGCGCTGGACCGAAACTCAGCAGACCTACTATCATAAGGCGGCCAAGAGGGTATACTACCTGTCCCTGGAGTTTTTGATCGGCAGGATGCTCAGCGACGCACTCATAAACCTGGGGATATACGAAAACATGCGAAAAGCCATGACCGTACTCGGCTGTGATATCGAGTCTCTTAAGGAAATCGAGTTTGATGCAGGCCTCGGAAACGGCGGCCTGGGACGTCTTGCCGCCTGTTTCATGGACTCAATGGCCACACTCGGCATTCCCGCATACGGGTACGGTATCCGTTACGAGTATGGTATCTTCTTCCAGAGAATACAAAACGGGTATCAAGTGGAGACGCCCGACAACTGGCTGAGGTACGGAAATCCCTGGGAGATCGAGCGTCCAGAGCACCTCTATCCCGTGAAGTTCTATGGGAAGGTGCAACAGTACACCGATTATCATGGAAACTTTCACTGTGACTGGGTGGACACTCAGGATGTCATGGCCATGGCCTACGATACGCCCATACCCGGATACCGAAACAACACGGTGAACAACCTCCGGCTCTGGTCCGCCAAATCAACCCGGGAGTTTAATCTCGATTACTTCAACCACGGAGATTACGAACGGGCTGTCGCCGACAAAGCCCATTCGGAAACCATCTCCATGGTCCTGTACCCCAACGACAACATGTTCGAGGGGAGGGAGCTCAGGCTGAAGCAGGAGTACTTCTTTGTGTCTGCGACCCTGCAGGACATTATAAGGCGTTTCATGAAGACCAATCCAAAAGGGTTCCAGCGATTTCCCGAAGAGGTCGCCATACAGCTCAACGACACGCACCCGGCCATTGCGATACCTGAGCTCATACGGTTACTCGTGGACGAGGAGCGGGTAGGCTGGGACGAGGCCTGGGATATAACAGTCAGGAGCTTTGGATACACAAATCACACGATTATGGGAGAAGCGCTGGAGAAATGGCCTGTGAGTCTCATGGGGCGCGTTCTTCCCCGGCACCTGCAGATCATCTACGAGATCAATCGGCGTTTCCTCGATCATGTACTGTCGTTGCACATCTCCGACAACGACCTCAAGATTCAAAACCTCTCCCTTATTGAGGAGGGGGCCGAAAAGAGGGTGCGAATGGCCAGCCTCGCGATCATGGGCAGCCATTCTGTGAACGGTGTGTCAGAGATCCATACCGGGCTGCTCAAAAGTGAGCTTTTCAGGGAATTTTATGAAATCTGGCCTGAACGGTTCAAAAATATTACCAACGGAATCACGCAGCGCCGATGGCTGAAGGCCTGCAACCCGGAGCTTTCGAAATTAATCACCAGTCACATTGGTGAGGGGTGGATCACTGATCTGTCCCAGCTGGAAAAGCTGGTTCCCCTCGCCGATGATGATGGGTTTCAGAAATCGTGGCTGGAGGTCAAACTGAAAAACAAGAAGAGGCTGGCAGAGTTTATCCGGAACCATGTAACGGTCAATCCATCTGCACTCTTCGACTGCCAGGTGAAGAGATTCCACGAGTACAAGCGTCAGCTTCTCAATGCCCTGCACGTCGTATACCTCTACAACCGTATAAGGACGGGCAGTAACCCGATGTCCGTGCCCCGAATGTTTATTTTTGCCGGCAAGGCGGCTCCCGGGTACTGGACGGCCAAGCTCATCATCAAACTGATCAATTCTATCGCCGACAAGGTGAATCATGACAAGGATGTAAATGACAGGATGAAGGTCGTGTTCCTCGCCAATTACGATGTCTCACTGGCAGAGCGGATCATCCCGGCCGCAGATCTCTCCGAGCAGATTTCAACGGCAGGAACCGAAGCTTCGGGGACCAGCAATATGAAGTTTGCCCTGAACGGGGCCTTGACCATCGGGACAATGGATGGTGCCAACGTCGAAATACTGCAGGAGGTCGGCAAGGAGAACTTTTTCACCTTCGGATTGACCACCGAGCAGATAGGATCCTTACGAATATCAGGGTACAGTCCCCGGGAGTACTACGAGGGCAATCCGCATCTGAAAGGGGTGATCGATCTCATATCGGACGGATATTTTTCACCCGACGAACCGTCGCTCTTCAAACCCCTTGTTGACTCGCTGCTGAACGGGGGCGATCCCTATCTTCTACTGGCGGATTTTGCAGACTACCTTCGATGCCAGGAAGAGGTGATGAAAACCTACAGGGACAGGAAAAAATGGGCACGGATGTCCATTTTGAACGTGGCACACATGGGCACGTTTTCAAGCGACCGCACGATTCAAGAGTATGCACGGGAGATCTGGGATGTCAAACCGGTTCTTGTCGAAGCTCCCCCCAAGCGTCTGTGTGATGACGGATCTGTCACCTGAGCAGCCCGATCATTTTTTTCTGGTCCCGAACATTCTCTACCTTTTTGGCGATCTCCGGGTCAAGGCAGTTCAGAAGCCAGGTGTACACGTCATTCTTCTTATCGTTTACATAGGTTGCAAACTCTTGTGGCGTGAGCTTTTTCAGTTGCGCTACGAGTTGGGCCTTGGTTTCGACGTAGGTTCCGTTATGAAAGTAGAACGCTTCGCCCGGTTTTACCTTTTTTCTTTTTTCCATGGCAAGCACCCCCTGTGAGATGGTCCACCTCTATACCAGTATTGTAGCATACGATCTGTAAAAAGCAAGAGTTAAACAGGGCAAATGTTGATTTTCACACCGTCAAAAAATGCTTCACACGCAGATATAGTACTACGATCGATCTTTTTCACCACAGGTATGTACGGGTCTTTGTCGATTCTGTCGTTCACAATCGGTTGCTCATTTTGAGTTGACTGCTTTTTTAAAAAAAAAGCTTTTTTAATTCTAATATTGTAAAAACTTGTTGAGCACCCTCCATCCCAGAGTCTGTACTGCACTTACCACATCACCTGTATTCGTTACCCTTTCAATGAGCTTTCCAAGGATGTTGAAACCGAGATTGCTGTATAAAAATATCCACGTGAACCGGAAAAGACCCGGCAATATTTCTTGAGGCTTCTGATATCGGTGTGTGAAAAAGGGCGATTGGATACAAGAATCCGGCAGGTATATCCTAGAGGAGCAAATATATTTTGAACGCTTTTACCAAGGGCAGTAATGATCTCTATTGAATATGCCGTCTTGACGATTCGAGAGAGGAGAGCAATTTGAAAACCGCTTCCAGTACCGATTTCAAGGACGACATCTGTCGGTTTGGGTTTTACTATCTGGGTCATATACGCCTGCCCGAGATAATCACTCAGAGCAGATCCGTATCCGATACCCCCAAAAGTCAAAAAGAAGAAAGTAATGATGTCATTTCGAGGTCTTTCGGGCAATACGTTTATATTCGAACCAGGACAAAATGATGATTATAACATCAAGTAAGGGTAACAATAATAAAAAGAAAGAACGGGTTTGACTAAATCTGAAAATTTGATAGACTATAAACGACACCAGAGTAGAATCTGCAATAGGGTACGCCCATAATTTTCCACTAAGAGCCATTTATGTACGAGCCTTTGTCGATATTGAATTGAAAATACGTTCAAACAGACGATGCTTGCGGCCATGAAGTTGTTGAGTGAAGAGAACAAGAAATGGATGATTACAGAGACATTTCAGATCGAGTAAAGGATAGGGAGGCATACAATGCGCAGTGCGAAGAGTAATCTCATGGCAACAGGTGGTGTGCTCAGTGATGTTGAACTCGAGAGGATGAATGCCTACTGGCGTGCGGCAAACTACCTCTCTGTAGGACAGATTTATCTCCTCGATAACCCCCTGCTGAAGCAACCACTCAAAGAGGAGCACATCAAACCGCGCCTTCTCGGACACTGGGGCACGACGCCCGGCCTCAACTTCATCTACGTGCACCTGAACCGGGTAATAAACAGGCTCAACCTGAACATGATATATATCATTGGTCCCGGGCACGGAGGGCCCGCACTGGTTGCCAACACCTATCTGGAGGGGAGCTACAGTGAGGTGTATCCCCACATCTCGCAGGACGAGGAGGGGATGCGCAGGTTGTTCAAGCAATTTTCATTTCCGGGCGGCGTTCCAAGCCACGTCGCACCGGAGACGCCCGGCTCCATACACGAGGGCGGAGAGCTCGGCTACGCGCTGTCGCACGCCTACGGTGCTGTATTTGACAATCCTGATCTGATCGTAGCCTGCATTGTCGGTGATGGTGAGGCCGAGACCGGTGCTTTGGCCGCAAGCTGGCACTCGAATAAATTCCTCAATCCCATAACCGATGGGGCCGTGCTGCCCATCCTTCACCTCAACGGTTTCAAGATCGCCAACCCTACGGTTCTTGCCCGCATGAGCAGCGGGGAGCTGAAAAGCTTTTTCACGGGCTGTGGTTATAAACCTCGTATCGTGGAAGGATCGGAGCCCGCGGAGATGCACCAGCTCATGGCGGCTACGCTCGACCGGAGCATACGGGAGATCAGGGCAATTCAAAGCAGTGCTCGGGAGAAGGGTGACGCTTCGCGGCCGATGTGGCCCATGATCGTGCTTATTACGCCCAAGGGCTGGACCGGGCCCAAAGAGGTGGACGGGAAAAAAACTGAAGGCTCCTGGCGGAGCCACCAGGTTCCCCTGTCCGGGATGGCGGGAAACTCATCCCACGTCAGGCAGCTCGAGGACTGGATGCGAAGCTACCGCCCCCAGGAGCTCTTCGACACAACGGGCAGGCTAAGATCGGAGATCGCCTCTCTGGCACCGAAAGGTTTGAGGCGTATGGGCGCGAACCCCCACACCAACGGAGGAATACTGCTACGCGATCTGAACCTACCGGATTTCAGGGCTTACGGTGTAAAGGTGGAAAACCCGGGGACGACAATGGCTGAGAGCACAAGAATCATGGGACAGTTCATCCGCGACGTCATGAAGCTCAATGCAGAGAGTAGAAACTTCATGGTGGTGGGTCCTGACGAGACGTCGTCTAATCGGCTGGACGCCCTGTTCGAAGTGACGGACCGGCGCTGGGTAGCGGAAGTCCGTCCCGGGGACGAACATCTGTCGCCAACTGGACGGGTGTGGGAGATCCTGAGCGAGCACACTTGCCAGGGCTGGCTGGAAGGGTATCTGCTCACTGGAAGACACGGGCTGTTCTCCAGTTACGAGGCCTTCATCCACATCGTCGATTCCATGTTCAACCAGCATGCCAAGTGGCTGAAGACGACCAGGTATATCAGCTGGCGGCGTCCCATCGCGTCGCTTAACTACCTTCTCTCCTCCCATGTGTGGCGCCAGGACAACAACGGCTTCTCCCATCAGGACCCGGGCTTTATCGATCACGTGGTGAACAAGAAGGCCGAGATTATACGGGTGTATCTGCCCCCCGATGCGAACACACTGCTTTCGGTTACGGCCCACTGCCTGAAAAGCCGTCACTACATAAACGTCATCATCGCGGGAAAGCAGCCGGCACTCCAGTACCTTGATATGGATGCTGCTGTGAAACACTGCACGGCGGGGATCGGGATCTGGGAATGGGCGAGCAGCGATCAGGGAAGTGACCCTGACGTGGTGCTCGCCTGCGCGGGCGATATACCCACTCTCGAAGTCCTTGCAGCCGCTGATCTGCTGCGACAGCGATTCCCGGAGCTGAAGGTGCGCATTGTCAACGTGGTAGATCTGATGACGCTGCAGCCGGAGAAAGAGCACCCGCACGGTCTGTCGGACAAGGATTTCGATGCTATCTTCACAACCGACAAGCCTATCATTTTCGCTTTTCACGGTTACCCATGGCTTATTCACCGGCTCACCTACCGGCGTACGAACCATCGAAACCTTCATGTCCGGGGCTACAAGGAGGAGGGAACGACCACCACGCCCTTCGACATGGTGGTGCTGAACGAGCTCGACCGCTACCATCTGCTGAATGACGTCATCGATCGCGTTACGTCGCTGGGACACAAGGCGGCCTATACGAAGCAGTACATCAGGGATAAACTGATTGAGCACCGGGAGTACATCAGGAAGTATGGTGAGGACACACCAGAGATACGGAATTGGACATGGCCGTACTGAAATTCTGGGGAACTGGAATGTTTGCCACCAGCAATTTTTTCAAATTGAACAGATTTTTGAGAAACATTGTTTTACCCTCTTTTTCAAAAAGAGACACCTTTTAATATTCTTCACCATGTAACGTGGTGGCAACTGGCAGGGCCACTGAGTTCGGCAAAATATCGGAACGGCTTAAATTAAGGGCGCCAGAAACGGAGTTCCAGCGCGGGGTGCGCCGCTTCGGAAACTTGCTCCTTGAGATAACACTTATGCTGGTCATTTCGATTTTCGCAATCAACGTATACCTTCACCGCCCTGTTTTGGAGTCCTTTCCCTTTTCCCTTGCCCTCGCTGTGGGACTCACACCACAGCTTCTGCCCGTTATAATCAGCATCAATCTCGCCCACGGGGCGAAACTTATGGCCCGAAAGCGGGTAATCGTCAAGCATCTACCGGCGATCGAGAACTTCGGAAACATGTTCAGCATGGCCGGTGCCTCGCTCTTCCTGCCCTTCCTTCCCCTTCTACCAAAGCAAATCCTGTTGACGAATCTGCTGACCGACGTTCCCGAAATGACCATCGCTGCAGACCATGTCGATCCTGAAACCGTTAAAAAACCGAGACGGTGGGATATCAGGTTTATACGCAGATTCATGCTCACCTTCGGTGTGCTCAGCTCGGCTTTCGACTACGCGACATTCGCCGTGCTGCTTCTGTTGCTTCACGCATCAACTGAGCAGTTCAGGGCGGGGTGGTTCATCGAGTCGGTGGTATCCGCAACCCTCATTGTGCCGGTTATCAGAACGCCGAAGATTTGCCTCAAAGGCCGTCCTCACATGTCACTCGTCATTGCTACCCTGATCATTGCTGCAGTAATTCCATACAGCCCGCTTGCGAGGATTTTCTCTTTCCAGAAGGTTCCTCCTGTCTTCCTCCTCGCCGTCGGCTGTATCATTAGTACATATGTCGTTGCTGTTGAACTGGTGAAAAAACTATTCTATAAAACTGTACAGGTTAAGGCGCTTGACTAGAGATGGTATAAAAAAAAGACTGATCCACATTATTTTGCCCCTGGTGAGCGCCTCGCTCTTTGTTCTTGCTCTCCATGTGCTCTTTCGCGAGCTGCACGACTATAATTACCGGGCTGTGGTCCGGTATTTTCAGCAGATTCCCCGCCTGCGCCTGGCCCTGGCTGTTGCATCCAGCTTGATGAGCTATCTCATGCTGACATTCCACGATGTGCTTGGCCTGCGGTATGCGGGCCACTCACTGCCCTACGGCAAGATCGTTTTTACCTCCTATACGGGCTATGCTTTCAGTAACAGCGTAGGGTATTCATTTCTCAGTGGCGGGGCAATACGGTACCGTTTGTACTCGGCATGGGGACTGAGCACGCTTGAGATCGCAAAGGTAATCGTCTTCTGCTTTGTGACGTCTCTGCTCGGCTATTGTATGGTTGCAGGTGTGGTTTTCACAGTGGGGAGTGAGTCGATACCGTCGCCACTTCACCTTCCCGTACACTTTCGCACCGTAAGACCGATCGGTGTTGCTTTTCTTACACTTGTCATGCTCTACTTTGTATTGACGATGACTATGAAAAGGCACTTCGTTATCCGTAAGATACAATTTGCATTCCCCAAGTACAGGCTGGCGCTATTGCAACTGAGCATCTCTTCCATGGACTGGTTTTTTGCTTCCGCAACCCTCTACTTGCTTTTTCCTCCCCACTCCGGTATATCTATCTTCGGCTTCATGGGTATCTACCTGCTCAGCCAACTCGCCGGATCGGCGAGTCAGGTTCCGGGAGGGCTTGGCGTTTTCGAGGTGGTCATGGTGCTTTTGCTCTCCTCGACTGTCACCCATTCGCAAATTATTGGAACATTGCTTTCCTTCAGGATTATCTACTACTTCATGCCCCTGGTGATTGCAAGCCTCATGTTCGGCACCTATGAGCTGCTCCATCGGGCCATGATCAAAAAAGGAGTGACAAATTCTTTTGTCAGTAGAGTGACGGCGCTTACCCCCCAGGTGTTTGCACTGCTGGTTTTTTTTGGAGGGACGCTGCTGCTCTTTTCCGGTTCGGTACCATTTCTTACAAATCGGGCGGAGTTCATCTCCCGACTGCTCTCCCTATACACGATCGAGATAAGCCACTTTCTGGGAAGTATCATCGGTGTAAGCCTCCTTCTGCTCGCCCTGGGACTCCTGAAGCGTCTCAATGCAGCTTATTATGCCGTTATAGCCTTTCTCGCGCTGGGTATAGTGCTCTCGCTTCTGCGGGGCATGAGGTACGGCGTAGCCATTATGCTTTTACTCATACTTATTGCCCTGATCCCTTCACGGAAGCAGTTCTACCGCCAAACCGCACTCACCGCACATCGTTTCAGCTTAGAATGGAGCATTGTTATTTTTCTCATGATTCTGACGAGCACCTGGCTTGGTCTCTTCTCCTACAGGAACGTCAGGTATTCAGGCGAGCTTTGGTGGCAGTTCAGCCTGAAAGGCGATGCTTCGCGTTTTCTCAGGGCGAGTGTTGGCGTGGCCGTTGTGCTGCTTGCGTTTGGGATAAGCAGGCTTATACGCCCCGCTGAGTACAGAACCGCTCTCCCAAACAAGGAACAGCTCGAGAGGGCTCGAGCTATTATTATGAACTCTGACAATCCAAACGCCTCCCTTGCGCTGCTGGGTGATAAGGCGTTTCTGTTCAGCAGGAAAGGGAACTGCTTTATCATGTATGGAGTTTGCAGGAGGAGCTGGATCGCACTGGGCGACCCCGTTGGGCCCAGGGAGGAGTGGAGGGATCTTATACTGGATTACCACACTGTATGTAACCGGTATGGCGGTCTTTCCGTCTTCTACGAGATTGCCGAGGAACACACAACGCTCTACCGTGATCTTGGCCTCTCCTTGTTCAAGTTCGGAGAGGAAGCGTGGGTCAACCTCCCAAGCTTCAGCATGGAGGGAGGAGCGCGCAGTGATTTTCGCCACATGATCAACCGCATAGGGAAGCAGGGATGGACCTTCGAAATCGTTGCTCCTGAGAATGTTCCGGACATCCTTCCGGAATTAAAACATATCTCCGATGAATGGTTGGCCATGAAAAACGCTGAAGAAAAAGGCTTCTCCCTCGGCTTCTTCGATGCCGATTATCTGTCAGGTTGCCCCCACGCCGTTTTAATGCGCGGGAAAGAAATCAGCGCATTCGTCAATATCCTGACCGGTACGGGAAGGGAGGTATTTTCCCTCGACCTTATGCGTTACGGGTCGAATGCGCCGGAGCATGCGATGGAGTTTCTCTTTCTTAAGCTTATCCAGTGGGGAAGACTGAACGGGTACATCTGGTTCAACCTTGGTATGGTGCCGCTTGGTGGGCTGAAGGACGATGATCTCTCGCCGGTGTGGGACCGAATTGGAACTTTAATTTTTCGCCAGGGTGAGCACTTCTATCATTTTCAGGGTTTGCGGGAGTTCAAAGAGAAGTTTGATCCTGTCTGGAAACCCCGGTACCTCGCCCTGCCCGGCGGTCTTGCCCTCCCACGGGTACTCTTCGATGTGGCGACGCTTATATCGAAGGGCAGGGGCATTGATGTCGCGGGTCGTGGAAAATAATGTCGTGATTGAGGCTAAGGTGTACTGTCACGCTTTGAAGAACATGCGTACCTTGGCGGCTATCTGCCGGTCGGTCATCTTATCCGCCCTTTGGACACCTTTTACACGGCTGCCAAGTTCCTTCGATCTATGGATATGTTTCTCCAATTCCTCTTTTGCCTCCCCGGGCCCGAAGATCAGGATCGACTCAGCATCACGCAGGAATTCAGTCACCGATTCATAGTATGCATCCAGATGATGTTGGTATTTTCTGTCCACTTTACCCTCTGCCGCCACATCCTGCGGACCGTAAGGAGTTGAGGATCTCGACCCGCCGGCAAGCCGAACATGTTTCCCGATGTCCGATTTGACGATTTGGTTCCGCTCCGTACCTTTTTCGAGTATCACAAGAACCGCTTTTCTATGATCAATCCATATACCTACCTTTTCCCCCATGGTAGAATCCCTCCTGTGTTACGTCTATTCCTGCTGTCGATATACTTTCCCGATTACCGGCAGATCTCGATACTTTTTATGGCTCAGTCGTTTCACGGAGCTCATCCCTGCAAGCGTTTCTATGAGATGCAGGTACCGACTCGAATACCGCAGCAGTTTTCCTCTGGCTATTTGGGTTTCTTCACCTTAACATAGAACCCCCCTTTCAGATATAAAAAAATGTCGCCCGTGTGGGCTGCATGTTATTCAGCCGATTTCGGCATTTCAAAATGTGTTTGCTGACAATGCGATATTGCCAGAGATAGGCTTAAATATAGGTAAGTAAACTTATCAATCTTAGAAGTTGAAAATTATCACTTACCTGATGGTTTTTACCTAAAGTATGTAATATTACGGCAATGTAGTATAATATAGTCATTTGTATTCGAAATTCTGGTACAAAATGCCAGAATTCTAATGGATAAAACCATAGCTGAATAGTTACGTTTTTTATTAACTTTTAAGGATGAAACATGGTAATAATAAGAAACAAATTCATCATGAAGGAGGTTTGATTGTGAAACGGTCGATACTAATTGTTACGGTTTTACTGATCACAGCTTTTTTACTCGTCGGCTGCGTTTCCACCAAGAAGTTCGAAAAACTCGAGTCAGACAACGCACGCATCAAGTCTGAAAACGCAACTCTCAAAAAGGACCTTGATCGGGCACATGCCCGGATAGCCGAGCATGAACAGCAGATCGCCACGCTTCAGAAGGAACAGGAACAGGAAGTTGTAGCGCTGAAACAGACCTACGATAATCTCATCGGTGAGCTGAAGAAAGAGATCGACAGCGGGGAAATCCAGGTCCAGCAGATCAAAGGACGCCTGCAACTGACAGTTGCGGAACGCCTGTTCTTCGATACCGGCAAGGCTGAGATAAAGTCGGAGGGACAGGCTGTGCTGCGCCGTATCGGGCCAATCCTAAAAAAGATACCCGAGAAGAATATCAGGGTCGAGGGCCATACCGACAATGTGCCGATCGGAAAGTCACTGCGTGGGCAATATTCAAGTAACTGGGAGCTTGGAGCAGCACGGGCGGTCAATGTGGTGCGTTTTCTGCAAAATGAGTCGGGTATCGATCCCCTGCGCCTGAGCGCGGTCTCCTACGGCCAGTACCGTCCCATCGCAACGAACAGGACCAAACAGGGACAGTCAAAAAACAGACGAATCGAGATCATACTGATCGACAGGGATCTGGACCTGGCGAAGAAGATGCGACAGAACCTCTAAGACATTTTACCATAACAGAAGCTCATGCTCATCAGAGCGACTTCTCGAGATTGAAGAGGGATGTACGAAAATAGAGGATGGGCTTATTTCCGCTCTGGAGCCCCCGGGCTATGAAGAGCTCAGTTTTGAAATGGCTGTTTTTCTGCCCGGAGAGTACAAAGGAAAACCCTGCACCAAGGCTTGCGAGATAGTGAAGATCGGACTTCAAACCGATGCTTTCCTGATAGAGAAGCGAATCGATAAGCAGTTTCAGCCTGAACTGGTGAATTCTGAGGCGGTTTTTCAAAAGAGTGAGCTCTCTATCTCTGAACAGCTCGTGTTCAGTATCGACTGTGAAAAGGTTGAAGCTGAATGCGTTGATTGATCTATTCTCATATCCCCGAATGGTGTCGAAGCCGCCGAGCTCGTAATAACCTGCAAGCTTCTTTTCCCAGATTGCGATTGGATAGTCGAGTGTCCCCCTGAGAATGAAAAACCAGCTACTCCGGATATTGCAGTGGTATAGAAGCTGATTCTCGTTACGCATGTCAACCGGTGTGTCGAAGCCATCCCGAAACCGTGCCTTGAAGACCGTGCGGTAATTGAGGCCTTTGAAGTAGAGCTTGTTCGTTGGATCGAGCGCCCTCACACCGTCGTATATGAAGCTGAGCTTGGGCACCAGATCGAAACCATCCTCGAGGACCCGTGCTTCGGTCAGGCTCCCCTTGAACACATCGTCAAGCAGGAATGCAGGCTCCAGGTACAGCTTGGGAGCCAGACGATAGCCAATCCCCACTTCAAAGCCCCTGTTGCGCTCTATATATTTGTCTGTGGGAACGAGCACGATGTCCGAACCGCTTATCCCCGGCGCTACCAGATTCTCGAAGTCCGTGCTCTGAAAAAATTTTAGATAGGGCCGGAAGCGTTTGATATTATAGGCAAATATAAGCTCGCTGTTGATATTGCTTGAGATAATGCCGTAGCCCAGATAAAAGATGAGATCCAGTCTATTGAAGGGTTGTGTGAATGAGAGCGTCACATTGCCGCTTGGAAGGACAAGATCGAGAGACGGACTCACCTGTGCTCGCACCTCTGAATATTTCACATTCAGCTTCTTAGCCTCTTCAGTCTTCGGTTCATCACTCACTTTTTCTTCGGCTGCCACCCTGGTTCCAAAGAAAGAAATCATGGCAATGAAAAGAAAAGACAATGATACGATGCGTGTTTTCATAAACCAATTCCCATGTGAAACAAAAGGCATTACGGTATAAAAAGATCTATCAGTCTTCAACTTAAAATTGCCGCCGGTACTGAATTTCAGTATACTTCTATATCGTACATTCTTGCAAATATTTCGTAATGCACTGAAAGGAGGACTGTATGAAGTTCGTTATTGGCATCATCATCGGTATTCTCGTTATCGTTTTCATGGTACAGAACGTAGAGGTCATTGATATAACCTTCCTTGCATGGACCATGCATCTGCCCCGTGCAATCATGATCCTGATTGTTTTCGTGCTTGGCATCTGCGTTGGGTATGTCGCACGAGGTGTTCGCACCCGAAAGAAGGAGAAGAAAGAAGAGCTCGAAGACCTGAAAGAATCTGCAAAGGACGCGCGGAAATAACAAAGAGTCGCTCTATAACTGCCTCTTGATAGATGTGCAATTTTCCTGTTATTTTGCAGGAAGCTTTTTACGCAACCTCTGCGCTATGTTCCTTTCAATGAGTATGATCTCGGCTCTCCTGTTCTTTGCCAATATCTAACTCAAGGATATTGTGTATCTTTTTTTTCAGCACGTTTGAGCATTCGTAACTATTCATTTCTCTTTCAAAACGTCTTTTCAAACCTAAAGAGTGATGTTTTTAAAATAGAAGGGCAAACTTGAAGTCAGGGAAGTGAATACTTTCTATTCATCATTACCTTGTTCATCCTTAGGTCGTTCCATGATTAAATCCTCACCCGCCTGTTTTGTTTCACTAATCTTTTGCTCAAGTTCTGCTTTATCATTCTTAAGTGATTTTACAGTCTTCTTGAGTCTTCTATTTTTAAATATGATAAAAATACAGGACAAATTACTATACTTCGAGGTATAAACCATAGCAATTGGCGTCTTTCTTACAGGTAAAGCTAAAAGCAACAGTAAAAGAAATTATTTATGGTTTTATCCTTCTTCTGCTGCTCTTCAGTTCTGAGTACCTTCCCACTTCTGCAGCCTTCAAAAATAGGCAAGTGAACTTCCAAACGTAAAAGGTTCAAATCGACACTTGCCTAATGGTTTTTACCTATAGAATGCAATGATAGGTAATTGTAACATAATAAGTCAGTTGAGCATCAAAATTCTGGTACAAAAAACCAGAATTTTGATGGATAAAACCATAATTTTAATATTCACGAAATGAAAACCGGCCTTCTCATTAACATTCTACCCGGAACAGAACATTTAATCAACAAAGAAGTTATTCGGACGCTTCGCGTCCGAATAATGCCGCCGGTGAGCAGCGATACGAAGACGCATTTCTTCCGAATAGTTCAACTAATTGTAAACCATTTTTTCTCAAAAGGAAAAATCTCTTGACTGATATGCTCAGAATATACACATTAATACATATAATACTATGTATCAGAGCCTTCAAGGAGACCAAGATGAGAACCACATTAAATATAGACGACACACTGATTGAAAGAGCATCCAAATTAACAGGGATAAAGGAAAAAACGTCTCTGGTAAAACGCGGTTTGGAATCGTTGATTGCTCTTGAAAGCAGCAAAAGACTTTCACAATTGGGGGGTAGTGAAAAAAAACTGAATCCTGTTCCCCGAAGAAGAACATCGGGTGAATGATATGGTTCTGGTCGATACATCTGTCTGGATATCCCACCTGCGCACTGGCGAGCCTGATCTTGAGATTCTCCTCAACAACGGGAATGTTATCTGTCATTTGTTTATAATCGGAGAACTTGCCTGCGGCAATCTGAAGAACCGGTCTGAGATTCTTTCACTTCTCCAGGCGCTCCCCCGGGCCGAATGTGCCGGTGATGAAGAGGTCCTGTACTTTATCGAAAAAAACCATCTTACGGGCAGGGGAATAGGATATATTGACGCTCATCTGCTCGCTTCCGCGGTGCTGACTGACGCCCCGATATGGACCTTCGACGTACAGTTACAGAAGGCAGCATCTAATTTAGGTTTGAGCGCAGGGACCCATGAATAAAAAAGATATACCCCCCTACTTTTCTACAGGTGAAAAAGGCTCCTTTGCAGAAAAAACCCTTCAATGGAGAAAACCCTCCATAGTGGACAGGGTCATCAAGGCGAATAGTTTCAACCATAGCCAGAAAAAGGCGCTTATATCTCTTAAAAATGAGATAACGGCAGGCAGGATTACAAATCCCTTCAACGACCCCGCAGTTCACATCGATACGATGGAGGAAAAATCTCTTTCCATCTGGAGGCGTGAGGTTTCCCGCTATGAGGGGGGATCGTGGCTCGATATCCCCTTCTATTTCGCCGAGGCTTACTTCTACATGAGAATTCTCATTGCAGTCGGATACTTCGACATGACATCATCCTTTCATATGAAAGACCCGTACAGGCCGTTCAAAGAACGGGAGCTCTATGAAGAAAACGGCGGGCTCGAGTTAGGAAGAACACTCGTCGGGCTTTTGGAGGATCGTCTCTTTGAAACCGGGCGCCCTATCAAAGAGAAAAAGAAGGAGCTTAAATCCATCCTCTATTACGAGCTCTGGGGCAACCGGGTCGATTTGAGTCTCTACTATATTGCAGACGATTCGAGGGAAAAAACCTCGGAACATGAGTCGCATAACCTTCTCATCGATCACAGCGAGCGGCTCATCGATCTTCTGGGCATGGCGGGCAGGCGGATCGACATCATATTAGACAACTCGGGGCAGGAACTGGTGTGTGACCTGATTCTCACATGGTATCTTCTTGCGACCTCACCCGAAAGAAAAATCCATCTCCATGCGAAAAAATACCCATTCTACGTGTCTGATGCGATGGCAAATGATGTCCTGGAGACCATCAGTGCGCTTCGGGCCGACAGAGACGAGGCACTGTCTCGTATCGGGCAAGAGCTTTTCGGGTTTCAGGAGCAGGGGAGGCTTTTTCTGCACGACCATTACTTCTGGAACAGCCCCCTTGGGTACGACCAGCTGCCGGAAGGCATCTCACAGGAGCTTGCGCTATCTGACATGGTTCTTCTCAAGGGAGACGTAAACTACAGGAGGATGCTTTCAGACAGGAAGTGGGAGATGTCGCGAAACATGGAAGAACTGACCGGGGTTTTCCCCACATCATTTACGCTTATCCGAACCATGAAGAGCGAATGCATCGTTGATATTGACAACTACAGGGCACAGGAACTTTTTATAAAGGACCCCGACTGGCTCGTAAACGGGGTTCGCGGTATTATCAGGGTGGTCGAAAAGAGCCGGGTATGAGGTTTTGTACACCGTACTTCGATTAAACAGACATTTATTTCTAACGTACAGAGCTCTCTCAAGTCGATTCTCGGGTTGATTAGACCTTTCAGCCGGCTACACCCCGTTTAAACAACTGCATTCATTGACACATGGTAGTTTCAAAACTATCTTAAAAAAGGGGGGGATGCTTCTTTGAGCCTGTACCGCGTACACTTCAAGTGGAAAGATAAGGAGATGCAGCTTACCGCAAAAAGCCTTGATCTCACACACCCCTACTTCGTCTCGATAAAGGATATCGTCTTCCCTGAAGAAAAAAAGCTCATTATAAACCCTTCCGAGGACGACTTTCGAAAGACATTCAGCGAAGCGAACCACCTCATGATCCCCTTCCAATCGGTCGTTCTGATAGAGGAGCTTCCCGAAAAGGGGAAACCCAGAGTCATGAAGTTTGAAAAAGTTGAAAAGGATAAAAAGAACAAATAAAAATTTCGTAAGAATAACATAAAACTCCCTCGTATAAGGAGGCTATGTAATGGCGCTTCGCGGATATATGAGAAAGTTCCCTCCGTTCAAGATCCTGTCCGACGATCAGGTCGAGCATATCCATCACGGTACGCTCGATGTGCTTGCCGAATCAGGTGCAAAAATCTATCATGATGAGGCATTAAAGGTTTTCAAGAAGGCAGGCTGCAACGTCGATTTCGAGACAAAGCTGGTAAAGTTTCCGCCCGCGCTTGTGGAGGAGAGCCTGCGTAACTGCCCGGGCAGTTTTCGCGTAAAATCAAGAAATCCTGCGCACGATCTCATTCTCAGTCAGGACCATGTGGTGTTTTTCAACTTTCCGGGAAGAGACATCGTCGACCTCGACACCTGGGAATCACGGCCACCGACGAGGCAAGAGCATATAGATCTCGTCCGTGTTCTGGATTTTCTGCCGACCGTTCATTTTCTCAACAACTACCCCTACTTCGGATACAGGGGTATACCTGAGACCATGAAAGAGATGGAAGGGGCCGCCATCCGACTTGCGTATTCAACCAAGGTAACCATGGAGATAGCAAACAATGACAATGACCGCTTTACCTTTCAGGCAGCCAAAGCCCTGGGGACCGAGATGTTCGCAAACCCGAACACCTCATCCCCCCTCACCTGCTACACAGACCAGACGAACGCATGCTTCCTCGCAGCAGAACATGGCTTTCCAAGCATGATATGGGACGGTGCAACAGCCGGAAGCACCGCACCGGCGAGCATTGCAGGCGCCGTAGTTATGAGTAATGCAGAGATAATCCCATATATCGTGCTCCTCCAGCTTTTGAAACCCGGTTCCCGCGTTGCCGTTGCCAACCTTGTGCTCCCTCAGAACATGAAAACAGGAGCGCCCGCCTTCGGCGATATCGGCGTCAGCCTACACACCGCCGCCTACAACCAGGTATGGCGGTATTACGGAGTCCCTACGGTCGCCTCTTCTTCCGGCGTGAGTAATTCGAAGATGATAGGGTTTCAGCTCGCATATGAAAAGACTATACCAAGCCTTATCGGCGCAATGTCCGGTTCGAGCGCGGTGCAGCTGCACAGCAGTGTATATGGCGAAATAAGCGCTCATCCTGTTCAGGCTGTTCTCGATGATGATATTGCGGGCATGATAGGAAGATTTGTCCAGGGCATCGAGGTAAGCGAGGACTCCCTTGCAGTTGATCTTATGAATGAAGTGGGTCCCATACCGGGCCATTTCCTCGGCAAGGCGCACACCCGACAATGGTGGGAAAAAGAGCAGTACGTTACGAAAAGTACAGACCGAGTCTCTTATCCGGAATGGGTCATCAGCGGGAAAAAAACCGCGGTTGATTACGGAAAAGAGCGTGTCGAAGAAATCCTTGCAACCCATACAGTAGACCCTCCCCTGACCGATAAGGAGACAGAGGGGGTTGGGCGAATTCTCAGGGAGGCACGGCAGTACTATAAAAAGCATGAGCTTATATCAGATGCGGAATGGGAGGAGTATAAAAAAACCCTGAAAGAGGAAGGGCGGCCGTTTTAGGATCATCCTGAATGTAATCGTGAGCACCCGTGGGGAAACAACAGGAACAGACCGCAGCCAATAGCTGTGATATATGATATGGAGAGGAAGGTGGTGTAAAGATGTCTATAAAAGGTTTTTCGAGGAATTTCAAACCGCTACAGATTCTTTCTGAAGAACAGGTTGAAGATATCCACCGAGGTGTTCTCGCAGTTTTGCAGAATACAGGGCTGAGATTTGAAAGCAAGCTGGCGCTTAAAACCTTCGAAAAAAATGACTGCTCAGTAGACTATGAGGAGATGAGGGTAAAATTTCCGCCTGGGCTCGTTGAGGAATGCCTTCGAAAAACACCGAGCAGTTTCTACTTTAAATCAAGAGACCCCTCATGCGATCTGATTGTCGGCGGCAACACAACCTACTTCTGCTCTTTCCCGGGGATGAACACCGTTGACCTCAATACCTGGGAGGCGCGAAGGGCGACAAGAGAGGAAAACAAAGAGGCCCTCATTGTACTTGATGCCCTTGAAAACCTCCATTTTTTAACTCCCTACACGCCCTATTTCGGCTTTGATTCCACTCCTCCAGTGATGTCCATACCGGAAAGCACTGCGGCAAAGATCAAATATACAACAAAGCTGCAGTTTTCCGGGTACCAGAAAGATTGTGAAATCTTCACGATAGAAATGGCGAATGCTGCGAATACCGAAATTCAGGGGATGATGGAAAGCTCACCTCCTCTCACCTTTTATGAAGACGCGGCCATGTCTGCCTACCGGTATGCCAAGGCAGGCCTTCCGCTCCATATCACCTCAGGGGCTATCATGGGTGGGACGTCACCTGCAACCATTGCCGGCACACTCGTCACCAGTGTCGCGGAAATCGCAGGAGGTATTGTGTTCGTACAGCTTGTCAGGCCAAATACGAGAGTCATTGCAAATGCCTTCGTTTTTCCCCAAAACATGATGACCGGCCTGCCCTTCTTCGGGTCAGTGGGCATCTCACTTCACGAAGCGGCCTTTAATCAGATATGGCGAAAGTACGGCATTCCTGTGCAGAGCTCGGCGATCGGGCCTACGAATTCGAAGATGATTGACTACCAGAACTGTTATGAAAAGTCGATCCCTGCGCTGACCGCTGCAATGTCCGGAGCCCACATAATACAGTTCCACGGCGGCGTGTACGGCGAATTGACGTATCATCCTGTTCAGTCAATTATGGATGATGATGTTGCGGGGGTTATCGGTCGTCTTATCGAGGGATTTGAAGTATCGGATGAAACACTGGCCATAGATCTTATCAAAGAAACAGGGCCGATACCGGGCTTTTATTTAAATACCGCACATACAAGAAACTGGTGGAAAAAGGAACAGTTCGTCCCCAGGGTGGCGGATCTCCTTCCCTACGGGCAGTGGGAAGCCGGGGGAAAAAAATCTGCTCTCGACAGGGCAAAAGAACGGATGAAAGAGATAGTTGAAACTCACAGGCCTGTTCCCCTGTCTGATGAACAGGAGAGAGAGATTGATAATATTCTGGAAAAAGCCAGAAACTACTACAGAAAAAAGGGGTGGCTCTGAATTTTTATTCAAAGGCATGGTACATGGAACTTTTTGAAGAAATCACTCACGCTCGTAAAATCCTTGGAGTGGCGGAGTCAGCCACCCTGAAACAGATTCAAAAAAATTATAGAGACCTGGTCAAGAAATGGCATCCCGATCGATGCCGGGAAAAAAAAGAAATATGCAGGGAAAAAACCTCTTTGATTCTGCAGGCGTATAAAACCATAAGAGACTACTGCAATAATTACCGCTTTACTTTTTCCCGGGAGGAGATAGAAAAATATATGCCGGATGAAGAGGTCTGGATAAAAAAATACGGAAGCGACCCCATCTGGGGGAGGCACCATCCGGGGAACAAATGAGAAGTAATTTCTGCCAAGCGATGTGTGTAACCATGCTCGAATCAATAATCGTGAGGGGTATTATTTTTTCAGTCTTTACACCATATCTATAAATCAAAGTGTGTGTTAATGTATGGTAAAATATTTAAATATATAACCGGAGGGACCTATAATGGATGATGAAACCAAGACAATTCTTGAAAATCTGAGAAAGGCTGTCTTCGAGTACGACAACGATCTGGCTGCTAAGTCGGCCACGCAGTCAGTTGAAAAAGAAATCGACCCGCTCGAAGCCCTCGATGTAATGACCACAGCCATCAGAGAAATTGGAGATGCCTTTGGAACAGGGGAACTCTGGCTCCCCGATCTCGTCGGTGCATCCGATGCAATGCAGTCGGCGGTGCCAATACTGGAAAAAGAGATCAAAAAGAGGGGCGCGCATAGAGAGTCTCTGGGAAGAGTTGTAGCAGGCACGGTATTCGGCGATATTCACAGCATAGGAAAGACCATGGTGGCCACCCTCCTCACTGCTGCGGGATTCGAGGTGCATGACCTGGGTGTAAATGTAAATGCGAAAGGCTTTATAGATGCAGTGAGCAAGTACAATGCCAACCTGGTTGTTATGTCAGCGCTTATGACCACAACATGTGTTGAGCAGGAAAAGGTGGTTGCAGAATTAAAGAAGGAGGGGTTGAGGGAGAAGGTTAAGATCATGGTAGGAGGAGCTGCCGTTACCGAGGAATTTGCCGAGACGATCGGTGCTGACGGGTATGATCCGACTGCGCCGGGCGCTGTCGCCCTGGCAAAGAAGCTGCTGGGAAAATAGGTATGTTGTGGTCCATAAGGAGATTTTATTATGGCAATAAAAGGATATACACGAAATTTCCCCCCTTTAAAAATCCTGAGCGATGAACAGATAGAGCAAATTCATACCGGTACATTGAAAGTGCTTAAAAAGACAGGTGTGCGGTTTGACAGCGAAAGAGCGTTAAAGCTTTTTGAAAAAAACAGGTGCACCGTTGACTACGGCAGCAACAGGGTGCGGTTTCCCGAGGCATTAGTGGAGGAATCGTTACGGAGCTGCCCGAGCAGGTTCCATGTACAGGCAAGAAATCATGAAAATGACATGGTCTGGGGTGGTAATACAACATATTTTCAGGCCCTGGCCGGCACAAGGACGGTTGATCTTGATACATGGAATCCTCGAACGCCCACGAGAAAAGAGTACTATAATGGAATTACTGTTCTCGATGCACTGGAAAATGTGAGTATTATTCCATGGTACACACCATGGTTCGGGTTCAAGAATATCCCGCCTGTTATGGCCATGCCTGAAGGCCTTGCCGCACGATTGAGGAACTCAAGTAAATTTACATGCGCCGGTTATTCTATGGGGTGTGAGGTGTTTAATATACAAATGGCTCAAGCTGCCGGTACAGAGCTGAGAACCATGATGGCCGCCTCCCCTCCACTGACTTTTTATGATGAGACGATCGATGCTGCCTACAGGATCATAGAAGCCGGGTTTATCCTTCTCCCGACTTCCGGATGTGTGTACGGCGGCACTGCTCCTGCTACAATTGCTGGCTCATTAATAAGCGGGAATGCTGAAATCATTGCAGGAATAATATTTGCCCAGCTCATCAAACCGGGAACGAGAATAATAGTACAGGATTTTTCCTTTCCGCAGAACATGAGAACAGGCGCTCCTGCGTTCGGGTCAATTGAAATTTCAATGCACCAGGCAGCATTTAACCAGATCTGGCACTGGTATGGAGTCCCCACAGACGGAGCGGTATGCTATCCCAATTCAAAAATGATAGATTATCAATCAGGGTACGAAAAAGCTATTATTGCTTCGATAGGAGCGCTGTCCGGCACAAATACAATATGGATTCAGGGTGCACTGTATGGTGAGCTCGCCTTTCATCCTGTGCAGGCAATAATCGATGATGATATTGCAGGTATGCTCGGAAGGTTCCTGGGGGGTGTTAACGTCACCGAGGAGACCATGGCAAAAGACGTCATCGATGAGGTGGGGCCTATCCCGGGTCATTATCTCAATACAAAACATACCAGGAAGTGGTGGAAAAAAGAGCAGTTTATTCCAAAATCAGCCGACAGATTAACGCATCCGGAATGGTTAAAAACGGGTAAAAAAGACTGTATTGAGCTCGCCAGGGAAAAATATGAAGAGATATGTGAGACGCACAGGGTAAATCCCCCGCTGACTGAACATCAGGAACAGGACATAGAAAAAATCCTGAAAGAAGCGCGGGAACACTATAGAAAAAAGGGGCTCATTTCTGATGCTGAATGGGAATACTATCAGAAGGATATTGCATCCACCGGCTATCCATATGAATAGAAGCTTATTCATTTCAAACGAACCCTGCCTCAAGGTTATGCGAAAGGATTATTCTGTAGATGGGTTTATCAAGCTCTATTATCGAACGAATGTCTGAACCTGCAGAAAACTACACCATAAAACGAGTGCAGGCAGGCCTCATATATTCCGCAGTTCAGCTCGATAACAACGCCGCCGGCGTTGCCTACACCTTCCCGATGAAAGAGCACTGCAGTCCCGGAATGCGCCGCGACCAAAAACCACTGACAGGAAGAAAGGCCGTTGAGCTGATCCCTTATCTGGGAGATAAGAACCTGGTAATGTCCTCTCTCGCACTCGCAGCGATAAACGCCCTGCTTGCAACAGAAGAGATTCCTGAAGGTGTGAGTTTCGGGGATATTCTGGGCAACCTCGATATTCGGAAAGGGGATCAGGTCTGCATGGTGGGAAGCTTTCTGCCGCTTCTTCCCGCTCTGGAGAAGAGGCATGTTCGAGTCGTTGCTGTTGATGAAACACCAAAGCCTCATACAGGGCCGCCTGAAGATGCTGAAAAGCTTCTTCCCGAAAGTCAGGTTGCCATCATTACCGGTACAGCAGTTATCAACAACACAATTGACCGCATGCTGGTGCTTGCCCGAACCTGCCGTGAGGTCGCCGTGCTTGGAGCTTCCACCCCATTGCTGAAAGAGGCGTTTGTCGACACTTCGGCAACCTGCCTTTCGGGAATCAGAGTGACGGAGCCTGAAAAGGTGCTTCAGACAATAGGCGAGGGATTAGGGTTCAGAGAGTTCAAAAAATATGTTCGCAAAGTAAACCTGAGGCTCAAATAAAATTACTTTGATACAACAGGCAAAGGGAAAAAGTATATGGACGGCGCTGAAGAAACTCTGTTAAATGGTGAGAAAATAAAATCCCTGCTGCTGTACTTGCTGAGTCATAATAAAGAGCATCTGAAGGAAAACGAGAAATGGGTGAAGATGATTCAGCAGGCCGGTTTCGAAGAAATTGCCCATACGATCAAAGAAATCAATACATTGACAGAGACAGCCAATCAGCACCTTGAATACGCTAAAAAAAAACTCGAGGATAGTAGCGGAAAGTGCCAACCAGCAGTTAAGGAAAAGAAAAAAAATGATGTAATCCTAGAGACGCAGCATACTGAAAAACCTGCTCTTTTTGAATTCAGGCAGATCGGAACCATACATACTCCCTATACCGATAACGCGCCGTACCAGCCGGTTGAAGAGGATCAGGGAACATTTTCTGTAGAGCTTTTTCAACAGTATACCGACGGCCTCGCTGAGTTAAACCGATTCTCTTACATGTATGTACTCTATTACGTACACAAACTACAGCGGAAACCCGCTATGATGACATCTCCTCCGTGGGCCCACGGCAAAACTGTCGGCGTGTTCGCAAGCCGTTCCCCTGTACGGCCAAACCTCATAGGACTGAGTATTGTTCGTATAAAACGGATCGTGGAAAACAAAATATACACGTCGGGACTTGATGTGTTTGATGGTACACCGCTCCTCGATATCAAGCCCTATATAAAAGATCTCGATTCGAAGGATGACGCTGATTACGGCTGGATTGAAGATTTGAAAGGGTATGAACATTTGCTTTTGCATATCAAAGGCATACCTCACGAGTATTGAGAAGTATGGTTTTATCCATTAGAATTCTGGCATTTTGTACCAGAATTTCGAATACAAATGACTATATTATACTCATTGCCGTAATATTACATACTTTAGGTAAAAACCATTAGGTAAGTGATAATTTTCAACTTCTAAGATTGACAAGTTTACTTACCTATTTATTTGTATTGTCATTAAATTTTATTCAACAGTAAAGGAACCATGCACAATGAACAGTCATACATCATTTAAAGGATACTCCTTGGTATCCTGCGGGACATTGCGTGATGAAGTAGAGTATTTGGAAAAAACAGGCTTTTTGGATGCGGATAAGGTATTATTTACAGCACCCGGCCTGCATGAAAAGCAGAAGGAACTACAAAAACAGCTTGTAAGGCAGCTTGAAAACGCAAGAAAATACTCCGAGAAAGTAATCGTACTGTACGGGGAGAGATGCTATCTCGATCCGGACGATCCTTCAAGAGACATAAACCGACTCCTCGCGGAAAACGGACCCGATCTTTCACAGGTGCACGCCAAAAACTGCATAGATATGCTTGCGGACGAGGATGAGAGGGAAGAAATTCGAAACGGGAGAAAGATATACTGGCTTACGCCAGGGTGGGTAAAATACTGGAAGATAATTTTCAGTAAATGGGATGTCGGTATGGCAAATGAAACCTTTCCCGGGAATGATTCAGCAATCGTGCTGGACGCAATCGGCTCCTTTGATGAAATTTGCGAAAAGGAGCCCGAAAAGATACTTGAATTCTCAGACTGGATGAAACTCGGCATTGAATCACATCAAGTGACCTTAGACCGGTTTAAAGAACTTCTGCTGGAGCAGATCAACCAATAATCAGAAGAGTTTCCACATTCAAAATAAACATTCTGCCTTTTCAAAACTCTTGCCTTCCCCCGAGGTTCAAAAGATCTTAAAGTAGAGAGATTTTACGCCTTTACTTTCTAATTGTTGCAGGTAATGATTGTGAATAGTTTAAAGAATTTTCTCGTTTAAAAAAATCATACGATTAAGGAATGCTTCTCATGGGGAAAAAAAGAGTGCTGTTCGTCTGTGTTCATAACTCCGCGCGAAGCCAGATGGCTGAATCCTATCTCCACAGGCTTGCTGGAGACAGATTCGAGGTGGAGAGCGCGGGGCTGGAACCCGGTACCATCAACCCAACCCGTGTTAGAAAAGTGCGGGATTCGATCAAGGAAAAAATCCTTCAATTTATTCAGACTGCATAAGGTTCTTGCCCATTCTCTAAAATTATGTAAATTTCTAGTTGAGGTGAAAAATAATTATGGGCGACGAGTTTTTTTCTCACAGCATGTTCGGAGACGAGACCCTCGAAGAGGTTGAGGAAGAACTGAAAGAGCCCGATATGTACGGTGTTGTTCTCCACAACGATCACTACACCACCATGGATTTCGTGGTCGAGGTCATCGTGAGGGTGTTCCACAAGCCTGTTGTCGAAGCTGCCAAAATTATGATGGATGTGCACAAGAAGGGAAAAGGAATGGTGGGGGCCTACCCATATGATATTGCGTCAACAAAGTGCACACAGGTTCTGCAGATGGCACGGGCGCAGGAGTTTCCCCTCAAGTGCACGGTGGAAAAATATTGAAAATCTGCGCACATCAAGATGCAGGAAACAGGTGATACAGCATAATCCTTAAACTACTCTCAGGCGGTTGGGTTAATGGAAATCAGCCCTGAAGTTCAGAGCGTGCTCAATGCGGCATACCGGGATGCGAAAGAGCGCAATCACGAGTACCTCACCGCCGAGCATATTCTCTACGCTTCCCTTTTCTTCGAATCCCCCAGAGCAATCATCGAGGAGTGCGGGGCTGATCCTAATACGATTAAAGAAGATCTCGAGCAATACTTCTCTGAGCATATCCCGGTCGTTTCCGGTTCGGAGCCCGTTCAATCGGCGGGATTTCAGAACGTAATCGAACACGCCCTCTTCCATACCGAGTCCTCGCAAAAGGGCGAGCTTGATATCGGTGACATTCTCATCTCCATATATGAGCTCGAACAGTCGCACGGCGCGTACTATCTCAAAAGGGCAGGTATCACCAGGCTCGACCTCCTCAACGTAATCTCGCACGGCGGTGTTCTGACCGATCCCGCCGGCTCTCCCGATACACCGCTTACTGAAGACGAGGCTGCGGGGGTACGTCCGAAAAAAAAGGTACTCGAGCTTTTTACCGTCGAGCTTACCGGGCTCGCGCGGCAGGGCAAACTCGACCCCCTTATCGGCAGGGAGGATATTCTGGAGCGCACCATACAGGTGCTATGCCGGCGGCTGAAAAATAACCCCGTTTTTGTCGGTGAGCCCGGCGTTGGCAAGACGGCAATCGCCGAAGGCCTTGCCCAGCGTATCGTGAGCGAAGAGGTGCCTGGCCTGCTCAAAGGTTTTCGTATTTTCGCTCTCGACATGGGAAGCGTACTCGCGGGCACACGCTTCAGGGGAGACTTCGAAGAGCGGATAAAAAAGGTGCTCGCGGCACTGACGAAACTCGAAAAGGCAATCCTTTTCATCGATGAAATACACACCGTTGTGGGCGCAGGAGCCGTGTCCGGAGGCTCCATGGACGCATCAAACCTCCTCAAGCCGGCACTCGCCGCAGGCACGCTCCGCTGTATCGGCTCCACAACCTTTGAAGAGTATAAAAAGTATTTCGAAAAGGACAGGGCCCTGACACGGCGTTTCCAAAAGATCGATATTCCGGAATCGACATCCGAAGAGACCTATAAAATTCTCCTCGGATTGCGCGGACACTACGAGGAGTTTCATAACGTCCGGTACACGGACGATGCACTGAAAAGCGCCGTTGATCTCTCCTCGAAATACATCACTGAACGCTTTCTTCCGGACAAGGCTATCGATGTAATCGATGAGGCAGGCGCGTACATGCGCATCATGTCATACAGGGAAAATGAAGGCGACTCTCAGAAAAAAACGGTTACCGGTGATGAAATAGAAAAGGTGGTCGCAAAGATCGCGCGCATTCCGGAGCGAACCGTTTCGCAGTCTGAGGTCGGCAGGCTGAAAAATCTGGGTGTTGAACTGAAGAAGGTGATTTTCGGCCAGGATGAAGCGGTCGAGACGGTCGTTGAGGCGGTGAAGCGTTCCCGCGCGGGTTTCCGCGAGGAGAACAAGCCGGTCGCCTCGTTCCTTTTCGTCGGCCCGACCGGTGTCGGAAAGACGGAGCTCGCCCGCCAGCTTGCCCATATACTGGGCATCGCCATGCACCGGTACGACATGAGCGAGTACCAGGAAAAGCACACGGTCTCCCGGCTCATCGGGTCGCCTCCGGGGTACGTAGGCTATGAGGAGGGCGGACTGCTGACCGATGCCATCCGCAAAACACCCCATGCAGTGCTCCTTTTAGATGAAATAGAAAAGGCCCATCAGGATGTATACAACGTGCTCCTCCAGATGATGGATTATGCCACGATTACCGACAATGCGGGTAGAAAGGCTGATTTCAGAAACGTGATCATCATCATGACCTCGAATGCCGGCGCGCGTGATATCGGAAAGCCGGTCATCGGATTCGGCGGCGGGGAGATTACCGAGCAGGCCATAACCGACGCGGTTGAGCGGGCATTCGCTCCCGAGTTTCGAAACAGACTCGACAAAATCGTTCATTTCAACAGGCTCGAGGAGCCGGTCGTGCTGAAGATCGTGGACAAGGAGATCAGGGCGTTTACCGGCCAGCTCGAGGAAAAGGGCGTACGTCTTACGGTCACGACCGGATGCAGGAAATGGCTCGCACAAAAGGGATACTCGCGGGAATTCGGCGCGCGAAACATCAGCAGGCTCATACAGGATAAGGTCAAGTCCTTCTTTGTCGACGCCGTGCTGTTCGGGGTCCTCTCTCACGGCGGAAAGGCCGTTGCCGATGTGAAGAAAAATGACGTTGTGGTCTCTGTTGTGGATGCCCCATGAAAGAGCGTTTTCCCTATCTCGACGAGAACAGCAGTTTCCAGTTCCCTTCTCCCGACAGCGCAACACCCGAGGGAATCGTTGCCGTGGGGGGCAACCTGTCGCCCGGCATGCTCCTCTCCGCCTACAGCCAGGGCATTTTCCCCTGGTATTCCGACGGCGACCCTATCATCTGGTGGAGCCCTGACCCGCGCTGCGTAATATTCACAGACGAGCTTCACGTCTCGAAATCGATGAAAAAACTGCTTCGCCAGGGGCGGTTCAGCATAACGCTTGACAGTCGGTTTCGCGACGTGATCACGGCCTGTAAAAAAATACCCCGCAGGTTCCAGAACGGCACATGGATCACCGATGCAATGCTCGAGGCCTACTGTATCCTGCACGACCTCGGCTATGCGCACTCTGTCGAGGCGTGGGATGGGGGCTCGCTCGCAGGCGGCATGTACGGTGTATCGCTTGGCAGTTTCTTCTTCGGCGAGTCGATGTTCAGCCTCATCCCGAACGCATCAAAGGCCGCTATTATCCATCTCAGCGACATCATCAAAAAAATGGGTTTTTTGATGATCGACTGCCAGATATTTTCTCCGCACCTTCGAACACTGGGCGCACGGATGATACGAAGGGATGAGTTTCTTCGCCTGCTGGAAGATGGCTTGAAATCAGAAACGCATCGGGGGAACTGGGGTTAATTTATTGGCATATGAGATTTGAATTTTCAGAGTAGCCGGTTTCTTTTCTTCAACATGCTTTTCATTTAAGAAAAACATTTCAATACCGGGTGAACTGGGACTCTTGGCCGTTAGCGGTCATCGTTAAAACAGTTTCCGAAGCGCTCACAGTGAAAGTATACGGCTCTGATCCCCAGTACGGCTCAAGGTCGGTGATAAAAGAGTCCCAGCCTGTGTCCTGGTCGTCTATCCAGTTGATGCCATCATAGCCTTTTTCAAGCGTTACCGTGATCGTGCCGTCGCCCGCGGTATAGTTGCCCCGTACACCCCAGACAAGTATCCCCGCACTGTTGAGGTCAAAGGATAACATCTGAAAATGATGCCTGTCCATGGTGCAGGTTGTCTTTATGTTGCTGGACTCAACTATCTGAGTCATGTACCATGCGCCGATATGGTTCAAAGATGAGCTTATCCGGGTATAGGTCATAGAATCTCCGTTCATGGTCAAGGTGAGGTCGCTTTCAGAGACTGAATAGGCCATACTATACGGTGGGGAACCCCAGAAATCATTCACTGTCGCAATAAAGTTGTTCCAGCTCGCACTGTCACTGTCCATCCATTCTTCCTCCATGTACCCATCTGAGACCGTAATCGTCAATACACCCTCAGATTCTGTATAGGTGCCGATCAGGCCCCATACGAACATTGAGTTGTTGAGATCATAACTCAGCATCTGTATCTTCTGTGAACCGAGAATACAGGTCGATTCAATGTCCGATGTATCCCATACCAGTGTCGTGTACCAGGAACCGAGGTATGAGGAGCCATCTGTGCTTTCCTTGCTGTTGCACGACGCACCAAGGGCCAGGCCCGCAGAGAACAGCACAACCAAAAATAAAAAAACTGCCACAGCGTTGAGTATCCTTCGTTTCATGATATCCCCTTTTTAATAGTTTATTTTCTCCCGTTATGCATAATAAAGCAAACAAATACTAAAATGAAAATAAATAATGGACGCAATCATATATCAGCAATAAATATATTGCCTTTGAAAATTATACCATGTCTTTTGTAAAATAAAAGAAAAAAAATAAAAGTTTTTTTTGCATTTTTAAACATTTGATAATAAATATAAATATCGCTATTTTTGCTAGAAAAAATGCCAGATGGGACACGAATTATTTTGAAAATCACCGACAAAGTATCCATCCCCATACGCGAAATCGAGATGAGCGCTATCCGCGCACAGGGAGCGGGAGGTCAGAATGTGAACAAGGTCTCAACCGCCGTGCACCTGCGCTTCAATATTAATGCTTCCTCTCTGCCCGATTTGTACAAACAACGGCTTTTAAAACTGAACGATCAGCGCATCACCGTGGATGGTATAGTCGTTATCAAAGCTCAGCAGTACCGAAGCCAGGAGAAGAACAGGGAGGAGGCGTTGAAACGCCTGAGAGAGCTTATCAGAAGCGTTGTCGTATCACCGAAAAAACGAAAAAAGACCAGGCCGACCGAGAGCTCTCAGGAAAAGCGCCTCGACCAAAAGAGTAAACGCGGACAGATCAAGGCCCTGAGGGGGAAGATCAGCGATTAAAAGGTATCATCCATTACGAATAGTATCCAGGCAGGCAGATGAAGAAACTGTTTTTCAAGTGCTGACGATACTTCGCGTCACTTTGCCGAAATGTAGTCCGTAAATCGCAAGCTCCACCGCAACGGGAAACGCCTTAGATTTGGTAAACAGGGTCTTGAAGAGGAGCCTCCAGTATCTGAGCCTGGATTCCGAGACAATGCCGATACGCCACATGCTCTTAACAAAGGCCTTGATATCCTCTATCGTAATCGTTCCCCGTGCCGTAGGCTGGTAGTTATCGATGAATGTATCGATTCTTTTGTAGTAATATTTTGGTGAGTAGATTGTCGAAAGAATTTTTTTGTACCCTGCAACAAGCTTTTTCTTCCCCATTTTCGGAACAAAGTTCAGGCTGCCGTCCGTGTTCTCTCCGGTTGTGTCTTTGAGAAGCCTGTTTTCAGATTTAAGCCTTCGCCACAGGCCTGTTTGCGGCAGCGCATTGAGCAGGCCGACCATGGCTGTGACAACGCCGATTTGCTGAATGAATTTTATCTGAGCCTCGAATATCCGTTCCGTGTCACTGTCAAATCCGACAATAAATCCTCCCATAACCTGCATGCCGTTCTGCTGTATGATCTTTACCGACTCCGAGAGGCTCCGGGTCACATTCTGCGTCTTGCGGCATTCTTTCAAACTATCAATGTTGGGAGTTTCAATACCAAGAAACACCTTCGAAAAATTCGCATCCTTCATCAGTACCATTAATTCCTCGTCGTCCGCCAGGTTCGTGCTGGCTTCGGTCAAAAGCTTATACGGGTATCGATGCTCCTTCTGCCATGCTATAAGTGACGGCAGCATTTTTTTTACCCGCGCTTTGTTTCCGATGAAATTATCATCAACTATGAACAAAGACCCCCGCCAGCCTTCGTCGTAGAGCAGCTGTATTTCATGCAGCAACTGTTCAGGGCTCTTCGTTCTGGGAATCCTCCCGTTCATGACAATGATGTCGCAGAATTCGCAGTTGAACGGGCATCCCCGTGAATACTGCACAACCATCGACGCGTAATTCCTGAAGTCGATCAGCGACCACAACGGGGCAGGCGTTTTTGTAATATCCGGCCTTTTTTCGGATGTGTAGAGGTGCCGGGGATTCCCCTTTTTCAAGTCTTCAAGAAAAAGAGGCAGGGTGATTTCCGCTTCATTCAGCACAAAATGATCGACTCCCTGAAACTCTTCATGCCTCGTCGTAAACAGGGGTCCACCTGCAACAATTTTTTTGCCGTACAGGGCACATTTTCTGATGATTTCCAGTGCATTTTCTTTCTGTACGATCATTGCGCTGATAAACACGATATCCGCCCATACAATATCTTCTTCCTTCAGGTCTGAAATATTCACATCAACGAGTTTCTTGTTCCACTCCTCAGCTAGCATAGAGGCAACCGTCATAAGCCCCAGCGGAGGAAATGCCGCCTTCTTGGAAATGAATCTAAGAATATATTTGAAGCTCCAGAAGGTGTTTGGGTACTTTGGATAGACCAGTAAAACGTTCATTCTTTAAACCGCCTCTTTTTTTCAGATAAGCCGAACGATAAAAAATTATTCGAATCGTGCTGTGAAATTAAGGAATGTACCGGTATTGAACCAGCGGTGTCACTATTGAAGGTTTTTTTAAGGGGTTATTATTTTAGAGAGGATATTGCCATTTCATAGTATCAGTGCTGATATCATCGACTAAACTAAACTACCCAACCCTTCACGTAATGAAAACGAGTTAATAAAAACCATCCGGCTTAACGCGCTTTTACCGCATCAAAAAAAACACTTCACACCTTATTCTCATAACATCCTATATAAGCTGTGATTCATTACGATAAAAGTCAATGAATATTGTTTTATCAATATGAATATCGGTGTGCCGACGAAAACTTTACCGGTGTCAGACCCCATAGAAAACTTATAATATCCTGTCAGTGGTTATACGTCCGTGTAAAGTTCCGGAATGGATCCTTTTTCTGAAGCGTTTACGGTATTGTGGCTTCTATTTGAAATAAAGATACCAAGACTCACGAGAAGGGTGAGTGCGGCAAAGAATACGAGCACTCTGATTATCACTTCCCTGTCACCTCCCGCGTTATATATTGTATGGTGTATACATTTATTTTCGTTACACATCAATGAAGAGTTGATCGTTTTTTTCCACTACTGTAGTTCGTTCGGCAGTACACTTTATATTATGCACCATGTGGAGGGTTGTGTCAAATAATTATCAGTAATTATGGTCAATCACTCCCGCTAATCACGAGCCATCTGGCGGAGTACGGTATGCAAAATACCTCCGTTTCTGTAATACTCAAATTCTATATACGTATCGAGGCGTGCAAGAACGGAAAAACCTTTCAGCTCACCCGTGTCACTAACAGCTTCCACTTTGAGCATCTGACCTGCTTCATGAACGGGCTCGATCCTGTAGCGCTCCATACCGGTAAGGCCCAGAGATGGAACATTCTGTCCTTCAATGAATTGAAGAGGCAGCACCCCCATGCCGATTAGATTGCTTCGGTGTATGCGCTCAAAGCTTTCAGCGATAACCGCCTTTACGCCAAGAAGGAGGGTTCCCTTTGCTGCCCAGTCCCTCGAGCTCCCAGCGCCATACTCCCTGCCCGCAATGACGATAAGCGGAATACCACGACCCCTGTACTCAACAGCCGCATCATAGATAGGCATAACCGTTCCGTCAGGAATGAGCTTCGTCACACCACCCTCGGTGCCGGGTACGAGTAGATTTTTTATGCGGATATTTCCGAATGTCCCACGCATCATCACCTCGTGATTGCCCCGCCTAGATCCGTAGCTGTTGAAATCCTCCGGCTTTACACCGTGTTCGATAAGCCATTTCCCGGCCGGGCTTTCGGCAGGTATACTTCCTGCCGGTGATATATGATCCGTGGTTACCGTTTCCCCTAAAAGTGCGAGCACTCTGGCATCTTCAATTACAGGTTGTGCCGGAAGCTGGCGGGTTAGACCGTTGAAAAACGGTGGTTTTTTGATATAGGTGGACGTATCATTCCAGGCGTACCGCTTTGCCTTTTTCACCTTTACCTGGTTCCAGGTCTCATTCCCTGTGTAGACATTCGCATACTCTGTGGTAAAAAAATCAGAAGAGAGCACTTTCTGCATAACATCCTGTACCTCTTTTTCTGACGGCCAAATATCGGAAAGATACACCGCCCCCCCGTTTCTGTCGTATCCGACCGGCTCTTTTGTAAGATTCTTCATCTTTCCTGCAAGAGCGTAGGCAACAACGAGGGGTGGAGACATGAGAAAGTTTGTGCGCACCTCCTGATGAATCCTTCCCTCGAAATTCCTGTTCCCGGAGAGCACGCTCGCTGTGACAAGGTCATTCTCGCGTATTGCCCTGCTGATTTCAGGCAGGAGAGGGCCCGAGTTCCCGATGCAGGTGGTGCATCCGTACCCGACCAGATGAAAACCGAGCGCTTCGAGATACGGGGTGAGCTCGGCCCCGTCCAGGTAGCGTGTCACTACCTTTGATCCGGGTGCAAGGCTCGTCTTTACATGCGGAGGAACCTCGAGCCCCAGCTGCACCGCTTTTTTGGCAAGCATGCCCGCGCCGACCATGACCGTCGGGTTCGATGTATTCGTACAGCTCGTGATTGCAGCAATAACAACGGAGCCGTCTTCAATCACTGCATCCCTCCCGTGAAGGCTGAAATGGACCTCCCTGCACTTTTTCTTCATTGATTTCAACATTTCAGGAATCGACGTGTGCGCCCTGTTGAGCGGGATTCTGTCCTGCGGCCACTTTGGCCCGGCGATGGACGGCTCAATAGATGCCAGATCGAATTCGATCACGTCGGTAAAATCGGGACCGGGGGTGCCTTTATCTCTAAAAAGGCCCTGCGCCCTCATGTATTTCTCCACAAGGTCGACGAGCTCTTTCGGCCTGCCTGTTTCACTGAGATAGAGCAGGGTGTTCGCGTCGGCAGGAAAATACACGACCGTTGCTCCTGTTTCCGGAGACATATTGCTCACGAGCGCCCTGTCCGCAACCGACATGGAAGCGACTCCCGGGCCGAAGAACTCAACGAATTTACCGACGACCCCGTATTTTCGCAGCCGTTCGATCACATGAAGCACAATATCCGTTGGAGTGGTTCCAGGTCTGAGCCTGCCGGTGAGCCTGAATCCGATAACATCCGGTACGAGCATGTAGTAGGGCTGGCCGAGCATTACCGCCTCAGCCTCGATACCGCCGACGCCCCATCCTAAAACGCCGAGTCCGTCTATCATCGGTGTGTGAGAGTCGGTTCCCACAAGGGTGTCTGGAAAGGCATAGGTTTCATCCCCGGTATGCGCTGTTTGCACGGTTTGCACCGCCTTCGCCAGATACTCGAGATTTACCTGATGGCAGATTCCCGTGGCAGGCGGCACAACACGCAGATTTTTAAAAATCGCCGCGCCCCACCGCAGCAGTTCGTAGCGTTCGCGGTTTCGTTTGAACTCCATGTCGGCATTGTACAAAAGCGCCCTTCTTGTTGCATAGCGGTCCACCTGCACCGAATGATCGATAACGAGATCAACCGGTATACGGGGATCGACCCGCTGTGCATCTCCTCCCAGGTCGGCAAGCGCATCACGCATAACCGCAAGATCGACAAGCGCAGGAACACCGGTAAAATCCTGCATGAGGACCCGGGCCGGCATAAACGGCACTTCTCCTTCCTGACCGAACACGAGCTTTTTCACGTCATCCTCTCCGATCAGGCTCCCGTCAATGTTCCGCACAACGGATTCAAGAAGAATTTTCAGGGTATACGGCATTCGCGTAATGTCTTTCCCGAGTTTTTCCGAAAGCCGGTTCAGGCTGAAGTAACGAACCTCCCCCATTGCTGAAGAGAGACCGGCCACGATACCGAGCGAGTCGGTATATGGTTTTTCCGGGGACATGACACCTCCTCTATCTTTTTTTCATTCCAGTCCAAGCTTTTTGAGTTTCGGCCGAATGACGACCGAGCAGTATCCAAGGGTGGGATGCTTCTCGTAGTAATCCTGATGATAATCCTCTGCAGGATAAAAAACCTCAAGAGGCTTTATCTCTGTAACAACGGGAGCATCGAAGTGCGCGGCGATTTTCTCTTTTGATTTTTCAGCAACTTTCTTCTGCTTCTCGTCCGAATATAGAATAATCGACCGGTACTGCGAACCCACATCCGCACCCTGCTGGTTAGGAGTGGTGGGATCATGGGCCTTCCAGAACAGTTCGAGCAGATCTTCGTAACCGATACGATCCGGATCATACTCTATGCGCACGACCTCCGCATGCCCTGTCGTATCTGAACAAACCTCCCGGTAGGTTGGACTCGGCCTCAAACCGCCGGCATAGCCCGATACGACCGATTTGACACCATCGATCCTTTCATAAACCGCTTCAATGCACCAGAAGCAGCCTCCTCCAAAGACCGCAATTTCGGTTTTTCCGGATTTATTCTCATCCATCGCGTTCTCCCTGTTTCGAGCGCTCTCTGCGGCTGGAACCGTTTTGAAAAATATCACCACGGCAACTGCCGCTGCAAAAACTACAGCAAGATATAGTAAGGGTTTCTTCATTCCGGTACTCCCGTCCCTAATACATTAATGTATATATCCGGCCTTGAACAGGACAAGTTTTCACTCCCTCTTTATTGAAGGTTCTGCTTTTTTTTCCAAATCATTTAAATTATATGATTTCCATAAAACTGCATCTCATGTATACTATTGTAGTGAACTGTCAGACCCCCGATGAATGCATTTCTTTTCAAAGGCATGGTATCGTCAATGAGCAGGCTAAAACGCTGGTATGACAAGAATCCTGAATTGAAAAAATGGCTTGAGAGGTTGAAACATGCAGAAGAGGAAAAGAGAAACATCATCCTCGACGGCATCAAACAGCTTGACAGCAACTTCGATAGTGATCTCATTGATCGGCATGTGATGGAATTCCCCATGGAGATGAAAAGAAGGTGGTATGACCAGAATCCGTACTGCTGGCTCATCATCAACGGATTGAAATATGCAGATGATATCTTCCTCCAGAAAGTGATAGATTACCTGCAAAGAGAGCTTCCGCATCCCCTATGATACAAAAAGATTGACGAAATAAAAATATATATGTAAAATACATATGTATGTTAAATAATTGTTGCAAAAGCAAGAACTGGAAGTACAACGATATCGTTTCCACCGTCATTCTTATCCTATTGAACAGGGAACCTGATCACGGGTACAATATTATACATGCGGTTTCAGATTTGCTCGGTTATTCGCCCACATTGAACGGGATGATATACAGACTCCTGGCGTTCTTTGAAATGAACGGTCTCGTCCGTTCCGAGTGGAAGATCGAGGAAGCATCCCAGCCGAAAAAGGTATATACGATAACACAAAAAGGTGAATCAATTCTCAGGGAGAGAATCAGTATCTTAAAGGCTCAAATAAATCGATTGAAGGAAATCCTTACCCTGTATGAAGGAGGAACACAATGGTCATCGCATTTTCAGCAGACGACAATGAGGGATTGAAATCCCGAATATCGCATCACTTCGGCAGGTGTCCTTACTACATTTTCGTCGAGGTCGAAAATAAAAACATTATTTCAGTAAACGGTGAAGAAAATCCGTACTACACGTCACATGAGCCCGGCGCTGTTCCCGGGTACATATCCTCAAAGAATGCCCACTTTATAGTTACGGGCGGCATGGGGCCGAGGGCGGTACAGTTCTTCGAGCAGTACAAGATAGCCCCGATTATCGGTGTTTCAGGGATTATTGAAGATGTGCTGAACGATATTCTGGAAGGCAAATATGAGGTTGTCGGTGTGCGGGATTACGATCCCTCAAAACATGACAGACACAAGGATGAACTGGGTCACGGGCATAATTAATTGCGGGTACGGCATACCCCGTCAGGTTGTCCTCAGTTTCCACAAAACAGAGAACGATTCTTCGAGGCGGGTGCCGAGCGCCTCACCCTGCCGGGTCGTCACATCGTCCTCATTCTCGAATACCCCGTACGGAATGCTATATCCCCGAACCTGCAGGTAGTGCGCATCACGTGAGGAAAAATCCTCCCAGTCGCTCTCTCTGTACAGGGCTTCCATCTTGTCGTCGGGAAGGCTGTGCTGGAGAATGCTGCCGGAGTCGTTCGGGTTATACCGCTCTTTATTTTTTCGTACCGATTCAGAGTATGAAACATTGATATAGAGCACCGCTGCCGACTCGAGAATACGTTCTGAGAGATTCTCAAACGCGCGGGCAAACCCTCCGTGCTCCCTGCCCCGGGCAAACTCGAGTATGGCTGTGCACGTCTTATGATAACGCGGGTCCCTTTTCAGTTTTTTTTCATATTCAAGGGAGATTCGCCGAATAAGCACATCCCATAGATGCATGTATTTAAAAAACCCGTCTTCTGTCGTATGCAGGCGAGGCTTTCCCATCTCGGTGAGAATTGTGTCCTCCTCAAACCACGACCAGAGCATGGGAAAGTCATCGATCTCTTCAAAATCTCCAATATGAAACCGCCGTTTGCGTTCACTTCTTCCAACGTTTTTCAGGTACTGTATAATTTCACTCTTACCTGCAGCAGGTCGTGCTACGAGCACAAGCACTGAAAATCTATTTGAGTCCCTTATCCTTCCTGTGATACTCATTTCTTCACGTTCCTTCCGGCAAATTTTAAAAACAGGAAATCGATATAAGATACGAGCTCATCGCCCACATCAGGCCAGTCAGTATGAATAACTGCTCCCACCGATAAACTCCCTGAGGAGAGATGTGCCGGGAACTACACTCTCCTCACTCCATTCCGGGAGCTCACTGAACATTTCAATAACCCGCTGAGCTCTGGCAAGCGCATCCGCCCTTTCGGGATCGTTTTTGAATTTCTCGATGAAGCCGGGAAAGAATCCGCCGAGCCTGTGCTTCATGATGGGAAGCTCATAGGGAAGAAAACTGTTGAGAATGTAATGAGCCTTTGTAATGCGTGAAATGATGTACCTCATTTCAGACCGCCGTACATAATGCCAGTGCGCGATTGTCTGCCCGGGGCTGTAATTTCTAAACTGCATATCCCGCACCATTCGACGAAGCATTCTGATATCGGCCCACCGTATGAACCGTCCCTCGCAGTTTTTTATCTGCGAGAGTGTTTCAATGTACAGGTTGAACTTATTCTGCTCGGGGATATCACCGGTCATTTCCTCGAACATGCCGTGCAGAGAATCGATGAGAAGAATTTCTTTGTCCCCGAGTGAAAGACTTCCCGAGACCCCTTCCTTGTTGCCTGTCTTGAAATTATAGTAGGGAACCTGTATGGTTTTTCCGGCAAGAAGTGCCTTCAGATGTTCATTGATGAGCGCGAGGTCCAGAGCCTGCGGTGTTTCGTAGTCGTAATCACCGACCGCGTCCTTCGGCTGGTCCTTGAGATCGAAGAAATAATGATCCACATTCAGTGTAACGAGCCTGTACCCGAGCTTTTCCAGGTCTTTTTCTATTTTTATCGTGGTAGTCGTTTTGCCGGATGAGGAGGGACCGGATACGATGATTATTTTGATGTCTTCGATTCTGTCTTCAATGAGCCTCACAGCGCTTTCAAGCTCATTCGCGTAGAACCCCTCGGATACTGCCACCAGCTCGCCGAAACGGTTTTCTTCGATGTGTTCTCTGATCTGGTTCAGTTGAACGCAGCCCTGGTCTATTCCCCAGGAGAGCACATACCACAATTTCTGATAGGGGATGTTATCGGAGGAGTATGTCAGGCTCTCCCTGCCGGCCCGTTTGAGTGCGTGCTCGTAGCGGTATATTATGTATGCCTTTGCTGTCTTTGCGTGGCCACGTTCAATAAGCGATTTTTCGACGAGGTCCTGTACCTCCTCGACAGTCGGGTAACTCTGCGGATAACCCGCAGATTCGAGACGCTCGATAACGTCGTCTGTTACCTTTTCGGCGGTTGCTCTTTCGCGCCCGCCGACGGCAATTGCCGCCTGAAGAACGGCAAGCGTGATTTTTTCACGGTTGAAAGGAACGAGGCTTCCGTCCCGTTTTATTATCTTATCGATCACGGGACACTCCAATCACACGGGTAACCCATGACCACGCTGGAAAAATACCCGTATTGAAAAACGTATATATGCATGCAGGTTACACTCGCAGTCTTTGGCAAACAACGACGGAATTCTAGATTGAATACATCTTTGCGCATTTGTCGACATCAACAGAAACCCGACATCAATCTACACGAAACGCCGGCGAATTTCCGCACTTACATAGTCGAGAATGGCGACCGTAATGGCAATAAACCATACGGCGATGCCAGCGGCCTTGTAATCGAGAAGCCTGATGTACTGCACGAGAATGAATCCGATACCGCCGCCACCCACAAGGCCGATAATCGTGGACATACGCACGTTTATATCCCACCTGTATATGGAAAACGATACGAATGGGGGTATCATCTGCGGCACGACGGCATACATGATCGTCTGAAGGCGGGTTGCTCCCGTTGCCTGTATCGCCTCGATGGGGCCCGGATCAATACTTTCTATAGCCTCGGAGTAGAGCTTGCCAAGTGCGGCGATCGAGTGAAAGGTCAACGCAATAATACCTGCAAAGGGGCCGAGCCCGACCCACACGACAGCGATCAGCGCCCAGATGAGCGGCTCGATAGAACGTACGATATTCATTATGGTTCTGGTGATGAAATAGATTATCATGGTGACCCAGGAGCCCGACATGAGGTTTCGTGCAGCAAGAAAGCTTATCGGTATGGCGAAGATGATGCCGAAGAAGGTTGCCATCATACCCATGAATATGGTTTCAGCCATCCGTGAAATTGTCAGCTTCAACGGGTCGTTAATCTTGAGCCTGCCGAGTGCAGATAGCTGCCGTGCTTCAACACGGTGATACTGCGAACCGGCTGCACTCGGCGGAATCAGCCGGTAGGGCATGACGAGCTTGAAGGTGAATGCCCCATTCTGGTCGGTTACGAGAGTTACATACTTCCCCTCCTGACGGGGTCGAAACTCGTTTCCGATAGAATCCTTCCACCATATTTCTGTTTGGGTGTTCGCCGCGAATCCCCTGCCGGTGAGCGTGACTGTTGTCCCCTTGACAACCTGATTGTTCTCGTCCGTCCGGGACAGCTCGCCGCATCGCGGCTCTACTTTCAGGTACGGTTTTCCCGGTTCTTCGGTCGGAATCGGAGGAAGCTCGCCCTCACAGCCGATCAGTATATCCGCTCCCGCTTCGATCTCCTGTCTTTCTCGGGTGACAGCAGCCTCCCACGGCCACAGCACGCGTGACAGCGGCGGCAGCGCGTCCGGAAGCTCGGTAACCATCTTGTACAGGTTGATCTGGCTGATCTGCCAGCCAAGGACAAAATAGCTCACCAGTATGAGCACAAAGAGGCCCGGACCGCTTTTTTTGCCGATCTTCGCCTGCCTGTAGGCGTCCCAGGCTATCCACAGCCAGCAAATAACGGCAGCGGCAAGTACAATTACCATAAAAAGAGGCCGACGGCCTAGAGCCTTGACAAGACGTGCCCATGCGCCGACCTCGAGATGCGCGAGAAGATAAATACGCCACCCGACGATCAAAAGCATTGTAGCGAGTGATCCAAAAAGGAGCAGACCCCGTCTGACCTGTCCGCAGACAACCTGCCCCAGTCCAGGAATAATGAGTGACAACAGGCCCGCAACCGGACCCGGCACACCGGTAACGACCGTCTTGTTCTGCAGAGTCTTTCGGACCATCAGCCGGCTCCTTCTTCCCTGCGGCCTGCACTCACCCTGACCGCTTCTTCTCCGTAAATTTCCTTGAACTCATCATCCGTCATCCGCCGTATATCCTCCCTCGAACCACGGTATACTATCTGCCCCTCCTTCAAGCCGATAACGCGAGTCGAATACCGCTGTACCAGGTCCAGGTAGTGAAGGCTGCAGAGCACGGTCACCCCCTCTTCCTGATTCATCTGTTCCAGGTATCCGAGTATCGTGTGTGCTAGCACAGGGTCGAGACTTGCAACCGGCTCATCAGCGAGGACCATCCGCGGCTGCTGCATAAGCGCACGCGCAATACCGACCCGCTGCTGCTGGCCGCCGCTCAATTCGTCGGCGCGTTTGTTCGCCTGGTCGGCGATTCCCACTCGCTCGAGTGCATGCTGCGCCATCCTGCGATCATCAGGAGCAAAGCGGTGCAAAAGGCTTGACATGGAATTGGCATAGCCGAGTCTTCCGGAAAGAACATTCGTCAGCACACTCGAGCGCTTGACGAGGTTGAAATGCTGAAATATCATCCCGATCCGCCTGCGTATCTCCCTGAGCTGACCGGAATCTGCCGACGTGATATCCACCCCATCCCAGATTATCTTTCCCTCCGTCGGCTCGATCAGCCTGTTGATACAACGAAGCAGTGTCGATTTTCCGGAACCGCTCAGTCCGATTATAACCAGAAACTCCCCGGATTCCACCTGGAAGCTGATGTTTTTCAGAGCTACGGTACCGTCATCGTATATTTTTGTCAGATTTTTGATCTCAAGCATGAAAGCACCTCATGAAATCTGAATCCTGAGGACGCAGGGAATTGCCTTTTACCACCGCTTTTTTCAACAATCGTTACTTTTTCTTCCCGTGCAGTCACCCTCAATAAAACAGGCGCACAGACAATACAGCCCGTGCGCCCTTTCAATGCAGATGGATCTACTTTGTAAGATCCTCAATACTCATACCCGCTGCCTGCAGCACCTGCCTGAAAGGATCGTAGAAGGAATCGTCTATCTTCTTGAGACCGCTCCACTGATACGCGGTCTTGAGAGCTTTCTTGCCCTCATCCGTCTGGGCAATTTCTAGCAGAGCATTGACGATTTTATCGCGAAGCTCCTTTGGCACCACGGGTGAGAACTGCACACCATCGTTCGGAATATCCTCTGTAACCTCAATAACAACGACCTTTTCCATTACATCTGGATGGTCCTTTTCAATCCTCGTCCGGGCATCCACGTATGTCGCGCCTGCGTCCACATCGCCGTTATATACAGCGGCAACCACCGAATCGTGGCTCCCGGCATCGATTATCTGCTTGAGGTCTGTTTCAGGATTGATACCTGCCCCCCTCATGGTGAGCATGGGAATAATCCATCCGCTCGTTGAAAGCGGGTCGGGGCGGGCAAAGGTCTTTCCCTTCAAATCGCTAATGCTTCTGATCCCGCTGTCTGCCCTCGCGATAATCTGGCCGTTGTATGTAGGGCTGCCAAACCGCATCGAAACGAGTGCCGCCTGTGCAACTCCCCTGTCTGCAGCCATAACATAGGCGAATGTCGCAAGAGATGCCATATGCGCCCCTGGCGGGTCGCTTGACAGCGCCTCGATAACCCCGGCGTATTCGGTTGCAACATTCGTTAAAAAGAACAGGCCCGTTTTTTTGTGAAGTAAATCTGCGACGGACTGCGCACCGGCGGAAACACGCTCCATCTCACCCGACGGGACGAAGGACCAGATAATCGGGTTTTCTTCGGAACCGAGTGGAACTTCCTTCTTCGCCCCGGCATACAGGAAAGAAACCGAAACCAACACGACCAGTACTACAAGCATAATTTTTTTACCCATATTTCTACCTCCCTAATAAGATATCGAGATATAAATGATGTCGCTTCCTGACTTCTTCAATTGGAAAAAGCGACATATTACTACCAGAACAATACCATATACGGGGGCTCCTGTCTTTAAATTTTTTCTGCATAAATGCCGTGGGCAAGCGGTATTATCCGGACCATTAGAATACTTTGTTTATAGATAGGCAAGTGAACTTTCAATCATAAAAGATTCGAACCAACACTTGTCTACCTGTGCCCTTGGTAATGGTTTTTACCTTAATTTCACAATGAATAAAAGGACATGTAAAAGTAAAAGACCATTATCTTTTGCAAATTCTGGTATAAAAGGAAAAGATATCGCTTTGCTAGACCAGAATTTTAATGGATAAAACCATAACTGACGGCTAGTGCATGACTCTCTGGATAACAATATCCGAGCTGTTCGCAAGAAAACTGCAGTAAATGCGATTTTCATGCTGACGATGGGCGATTACACGGCCTGCCTGTGTCACCTTCACCCCATCCCATGAGGCGGGAACATCCACCTCTAACGACAGCGGCTGGTTGTACATCTCATCATCCAGGCCATCCTCAAGTGTAAATACAACCTCAGTATCTGAGCCGGCCAGAAAGAAAATCATGGCCGATTCCCGTTCCCGTGCGTACCGGGCTACTGTTCCGAAGGGCGCGATCCAGAACCCCTCATGCACCACATAGTCGAGCACGTACCTGAAATCCTGGAGCGTAAGGGGCGCCCAGCCGAGCCATTCCCTTTTCAACGCCGGATCGGTGATCCCGTGAAAGTTCAAAACAAACCATCCGCCCTCAGCATACATCCTGCTGCAGTACCACTCCCACGGTTTCACGAGCTCCTTTCTGCGGATACCGAAGGAGTTGACGCTGTAAAAACCGCCCGGTACCTCAGCGATATTAACGCTGTTCTCATCTACGTACCTCTCTAACACACCGCTTCCGGAACGCGCTGCTATGTAATAACGCGCAGCAATGTTTCGTGACTCCTTGGTGCTTCTCCAGTACGGCCACGCAAGGGTAAGGCCGTCTGATACGGAAAGTTCTCTTTTAATTCTGGCATATGAATCCTTCAGTTCCCTTTTTACATTCGTCTCTTTTTTCGTCGTGTCGGTATGCGTCTTCGTATGGCTTCCTATTTCATGGCCCGCATGGTAAATCTCCCGCGCCGTATCCCAGCTGAAAAGCTCGCGCCTGACACCCGAATCGATCCAGTACCCACGCCGTACATACTTGGTAATCAAAAAAAACGTGGCTTTTAGATTTCGCTTTTCGAGCTCGGGAAGGGCAAGCACGTACTGATCGAGCGTTCCGTCATCGAATGTGAGTGAACAGGCGGCCTGTTTGAAGCCGTACCACCGCGCGATGCGAAACCTGAAGACACTCTCAGCTTCTACCCGTGGTTCCGGAGAGGGGGTGTAGGGGAGTGTTGCAGAGGGTTTTTCGGCTCTTTTAACAGAGGCGCAGTCCGGCAGATAGAAGAGGACATACAGGCATGCCATGATTAGCAACACCTTTCGAAACAACGCATGACCTCCCCTGATTTTTTATGACCCTTGAAATCTGCTGAAATATATTTCCCTTCCCTGTATAGATTATCGGATATAATATCGAAATTCCGACAACACCCTACAAAAAAGCACACTTCTACGCCTATATGAAGTATAATGAACATACACATTTCAGCAAGGAGGAAGAAATGAAATACAGGTATATGGGAAACACGGGACTTCTCGTTTCACGGGTATGCCTCGGAACAATGACCTTCGGAAACCGGGAATGGGGATGCGACAACAGGGTATCTATTGATATCACACACCGGTTTCTCGATGCAGGCGGAAACTTTATCGACACCGCGGATATGTACAGCGATGGAAATTCGGAAACGATATTAGGTGAAGCACTAAAGGGGAAAAAGCGGGACGACATCGTGATTGCAACAAAATGTTTTTTCCGCATGGGCACGACCCCAAATGCAAAGGGACTATCGCGAAAGCATATACTGGAAGCATGCGAGGCGAGCCTGAAACGGCTTCAGACCGATTTTATCGACCTCTATCAGATACACGGGCCCGATCCGCACACCCCGGTCGAAGAAACAATGCGCGCCCTCGACGATTTAGTGCGCCTGGGTAAGGTGCGCTATATCGGCTGCAGCAATCACCACGCATGGCAGATACTGAAGGCGAACGGCATCGCCGCTCTGAAAAACCTCGAACCGCTTGTATGCGGACAGTACCAGTATAACCTGATCGTGCGCGATGTGGAGAGAGAGATACTCCCGGCCTGCGAGGATCAGGGGATGGGGTTCATCTGCTGGAGCCCGCTTGCGAGCGGAATGCTCACCGGAAAGTATAAAAGGGCGGATAAACCGGAAGCCGGCACCCGCATTTCGCTCACGGCAAAGTTTACCGTACCCCGTTTCTGGCATGAACGGGGATTTCATATTATAGAAGAGGTCATGAAGGCGGCAGGGCAAACGGGAAAAACACCCGCGCAGGTCGCCCTGGCGTGGCTTTTGTCTGATAAACGGGTCACTGCGGTCATTGTCGGCGCGCGTAATGCCCAGCAGCTCATCGATAACCTTGCTGCAGGCGGCTGGGATATGCCGGAAGATATATGGCGGCGTCTCGACGAAGTCTCGAGTTTCGACCACGGGTATCCGAGGCAGTGGATGGATCTCGTATATCCGCTCACCTTCGGCGAAGAAGAGTAAGAGTTTTAGAGGGCGCTTAAAACCCGCCCCTCCCCATGATTATCCAGTAGTCGAGGGCAATGCCGGTGTATGCATGGATGAAAATTCCAGGCCAGAGTGTTTTGAGCCGCCTGACAATAAGAGGAAACACGATGCCAGCAAGCACCGCCATGAGTGTTTCCGACTGCGACTGTGTTACATGGAGAAGAACGGTCGCAAGGAGGGATACCATTATCGCCTGTATGTCACCGATATCCTCCCGTATACCCATGAAGAGAAATCCCCTGAAACAGAATTCATACCCGATATAGTAGAGAAGATAGAAGAGTGCGCTCTTCAGAAAATTAACAGGTGAATCGCCTGCGTTCTGCACGAGCGGGTACAGTGAATTGAGCTCGGGCCTCCGAGCACCAAAGTATACAAAGGGCGTCATAAATGCTATACCCGCCATTGCAATAAACAGGGAAATAAAGGGTTTCTTGAAATAAATACCGTATTCCCCCAGCTTTTCCCTGAACCCTATTCTAAGAATGCACATGGGAATCACCCCAAGCAAAAAAAACGCAGTTGACCCCTGGTAGTAGACAGACCGGGCCTGAACAATTGAAAAATCGTCGGCCCGTCCCAGAAAAGTAATAAAGAACCTGCTGCTCCCTTCGTACCGGTACAAAATATACAGAAGAGTCGTGCACAACAGAATAACCGCTGTTTTTACTGCCTGTTTGTGGGGTGACGCCGGTATTTTCATGGTACTATCCCCTGCCATTTAGATTCACAAGTGGCCATTCAAATGAACACACAGCCGGTACCGAAAACTGCTGTACAGTATATACAGGCAAGTAAACTTTCAAACATAAAAGATTAAACAAACACTTGCCTACCTGTGCCCTTGGTAATGGTTTTTACCTTAATTTCCCAATACGTAAAAGCGGCGCAAGTCCCTGGCAGGACCGAGTATCAAAAAATAACTTAATCCAAGTTACTTAAAAGGCTATGGAAAAGTAAAAGACCGTTTTCCTGGGAAGATTCACGTCGCTTCTGAATACACATTGTAACAGATTACCCGGCAAATGGAAATCTTTCTTGAAGCTTCATAAAAAAATTAAAAGAAACGCTATTTTTTTATTATTTTCAGCAACACTGTATATTATTATAGTTTCGTTTATGGTATAATTTCGGCACACTTCCCCTACATGAAGGAGCCCCTTTAATGCAGGTCACACAAAAAAAAGTAACCTTTGAACTCACAGACAATGCGCTGACAGTATTGAAAAAGAGGTACTTAAAAAAAGATAAAAACGGTACGCCGACCGAAAATCCAGAAGACATGTTTCGGCGCGTTTCATTCAACATAGCTGAAGCAGACCGCATTTACGACAAGACAGCCTCCGTCGAAGATACCGCCAAACGATTCTACAACCTCATGGTTTCAGGGCGCTTTCTTCCCAATTCCCCGACACTGATGAACGCCGGCAGAGAGCTGCAGCAGCTTTCAGCCTGCTTTGTTCTGCCCGTAGAGGATTCGATCGAAAGCATCTTCGACGGTGTCAAATACACGGCTCTCATACACAAGAGCGGCGGCGGCACGGGATTCTCGTTCTCACGACTCAGACCGAAGGACGACGTCGTAAAATCGACAAAGGGTATTTCGAGCGGTCCGGTTTCGTTTATGAAGATATTCGACACCGCAACGGAAACGATTGTTCAAGGGGGCACGAGGCGGGGCGCAAATATGGGTATACTGAGCGTGCATCATCCAGATATCCTCGATTTTATCGCTTCGAAAACAGAGCAGCATATCCTCAACAACTTCAATATATCCGTTGCCGTAACCGATACCTTCATGAATGCAGTGTTAACCGACGATGATTACGAGCTCATCAATCCGCGATCAAATGAGGTTATCGGAACCCTGAAAGCGAAAAAGGTATTCGACCTTATCGCCAAAGGTGCGTGGAAATACGGGGACCCGGGAATCGTATTCATCGACGAAATCAACAGGTCCAATCCGACTCCGCTTCTCGGCAGGATCGAATCCACCAACCCCTGCGGGGAGCAGCCGCTTTTACCCTTTGAAGCCTGCAATCTCGGGTCAATCAACCTGAAATGCTTCGTCGACAGCGGCAATATTCTCTGGGACGACCTGAGGGAAACGGTGCATGAATCGATCCATTTCCTCGATAATGTCGTTGATATGAGCAGGTTCCCGTTACGGGAGATCGAGGAGCTCGTTCGCGGCAACAGGAAGATAGGACTTGGAGTAATGGGATTTGCCGACATGCTTATCAAACTTGAAATACCCTACAATTCGGAGGAGGCACGGCAAACCGGAAGAGAAGTAATGAAGTATATCGGTGAGGAGGCAAACAGGTCATCAATAATGCTGGCGGAAAAACGGGGAGTTTTTCCCAACTGGGAAAAATCAATCTATGCTGAAAAGAACCTGAGATATAGAAACGCGACACGTACAACAATCGCACCGACCGGTACGATAAGTATCATTGCAGGCTGCTCATCCAGTATTGAGCCGCTCTTTGCCGTGTCTTTTGTCAGGAACGTGCTTGACAACAACGAACTGCCGGAAACAAACCCACTTTTTCTCGAAGTTGCCCGGAGGGAGAGGTTCTACTCCGATGATCTTGTCCGCCGCATTGCAGAGCACGGAAGTGTAAAGGACATGCTCGGGGTTCCTGCAAAGTATCAAAGCATATTCGTTACTG